>ERZ772956.8-NODE-8-length-191986-cov-6.262933_pt1 | contig 191986 bp, 159 predicted proteins | sample MGYA00580683_ERZ772956 | MGnify/ENA primary metagenome ERZ772956 (study PRJEB29015, sample SAMEA2738077) | human oral metagenome | biome: human oral; feature: human-associated habitat; material: saliva | place: China | collected 2212 ... | reverse complement strand
GCTTCAAAGTTATTGATTTTTAAAACGGATGGTGATGTCTTAAAAGGAGTAAGCGGAAGCACTGGTATTGCAGTTGGAAAGGTGTGCCTGATAAATAGTTCCAAAGAATTTTATAAAATGAAAAAAGGAGATATATTAGTTTGTCATCTTACAGATCCTGAGTGGACTCCATTATTTAAGCTGGCAAGTGCTGTTGTGGCAGATACAGGTTCTGCTTTAAGCCATGCTGCAATTGTTGCAAGAGAATATAATATACCGGCAGTTCTTGGAGTTGGTTTTGCAACTACCAAATTCAAAGATGGAGATACCATACAAGTAGATGGTAATACCGGCGAGGTCAAAGGTTGCTGATATGAAATCAAAAAATCAAATAGATCAAAAAGAATTGAGAAGGCAAAAGATTTTAAGTGAACCACTTTTACCTTTGATAGTAAAAATGTCTGTTCCAACAATTGTTGGTATGCTAATCATGGTTATTTATAATCTGACAGACACATTTTTTGTCGGACTTTTAAATGATAAATCGATGACAGCTGCTATTGGTGTTGTTTTTAGCTTTGTGAGTATTATTCAGGCTATTGGTTTTTGGTTTGGATATGGCAGTGGAAATATTATGTCAAAAAGGCTTGGAGAACAAAATGAGAAAGAAGCAGAAATTATATCTTCTATAGGGATTATTTTTTCTATTGTAAGTGTTATACTTATTTTGAGTGTATTGTTTCAGGAAGGAAACAGCGATGGTCTTTCCGGTTCGATTGCGGGCGGAGCTGAGCAGTTATTCGGAAAGAAGAGGGGTCGTGGCTATCAGGGTATTTTGAACAGGATTACAATTGTGACTTCTGTTTTGTTCATCATACTATCATTGATTCTTGTAACCACCGTTAAATAGCATTTTTTATTATGTTTATATTTTTTTTCGCAAGGAGGTGCTAATTTAGCCCCTCCTATATAGCGTTAAATTTTAGGAGGTATTATATGGAGTTAAAGCTTATTGCTCCGATTTGCGCATTAATTGCTTTGATAGTCGCTTTTGCATTATCAAGTTGGATTAAGAAGTGCAATGAAGGAAATGAAAGAATGAAGGAGATTTCCGGATACATCCGTGAGGGTGCATTCGCATTTCTGAAGAGAGAGTACAAATTTATGATAGTTGTAATCGTATGTATGGCTATTCTGCTAAGCGTATTTCTCAAGCCTACAATTGGTATTTTGTATGTATTTGGTGCATTACTGTCAGTTCTTGCAGGCTTCTTCGGAATGAATGTTGCTACACTGGGGAATGTAAGAACAGCTGCGGCTGCCAAGGACTCAGGAATGGCAAAGGCACTTAAGGTTGCATTCAGAAGCGGTGCAGTTATGGGGCTTTGCGTTGCAGGTCTGGGACTTCTGGGTCTTGGCATAATCGTTTATGTACTTGACCTTGCTACGATTGTTGAGTGTGTTACAGGATTTGGTTTCGGTGCTTCATCAATGGCTCTGTTCGGTCGTGTCGGTGGTGGTATATATACTAAGGCTGCTGATGTGGGTGCTGACCTTGTAGGTAAGGTTGAAGCAGGTATTCCTGAAGACGATCCAAGAAATCCTGCTGTAATTGCAGACAATGTAGGTGACAATGTAGGCGATGTTGCCGGAATGGGTTCTGATTTGTTTGAGTCGTATGTAAGCTCAATTATTTCTGCTATCACACTGGCTGCAGTTGCAGTTAAAAGTGCAGGTATAAATGCAAACTTTACTGAAATGCAGGCTGCAATGTTTCCTCTTATCCTGGCCGCCATTGGTCTAGTTGCTTCTGTAATCGCAATTCTGTGCGTAAGAGGCAGTGAGAACGCAAATCCTGCCAAGTCACTGGATATGGCTACATACATAAGTGCAGTTATAGTAGTTGTGGCATCTATATTTTTAAGCAGATACATGCTGGGAAGCATGGAGTATGCATATGCTATTATTGCAGGTTTGGTCGTAGGTGTTACTATAGGTAAACTTACAGAAATCTATACATCAGCCGATTTCAGACATGTCAAGAAGATTGCGGAACAGTCACAGACCGGTTCTGCTACAACCATTATAAGCGGACTGGGTGTGGGAATGATGTCCACACTTTGGCCAATCCTCTGTATTGCTGTAGGTATCTATGTAGCTTATAAATTTGCAGGAGTATATGGAATTGCTCTTTCTGCAGTTGGGATGCTGTCCATAACGGGAATTACCGTGGCAGTTGATGCTTACGGTCCGGTATCGGATAATGCCGGTGGTATTGCAGAAATGTCGGAACTTCCTGATGGAGTCAGAAACATTACAGACAAACTCGATGCGGTGGGCAATACGACAGCGGCTATCGGCAAAGGTTTTGCCATCTGTTCGGCAGCTTTGACAGCACTTGCTTTGTTCGTATCCTTTGCTACAGTTGCTCACCTGGATAGAATTGATCTTCTTAGTCCAATTGTAATTATAGGGCTATTCATTGGGGCTATGCTTCCATTCATTTTCTCAGCACTTACAATGAACTCTGTTGGTAAGGCTGCCAATGACATGATTGAGGAAGTTAGAAGACAGTTCCGTGAAAATAAGGGTATAATGGAAGGTTCGTCAAAGCCTAACTACACAAGGTGCGTTGATATTTCAACTACGGCAGCTTTGAGAGAAATGATTATTCCGGGTCTTATGGCAATCGTTTGCCCTGTGGCAGTTGGATTTATTCTTGGAGCTGAAGCTCTCGGAGGAATGCTTGCAGGAGCCCTCGCTTCCGGTGTTCTGCTTGCTATTATGATGGCCAATGCAGGCGGAGCTTGGGATAATGCAAAGAAATTCGTTGAAGAAGGTAACTACGGCGGAAAGGGTTCAGATACTCATAAGGCTGCGGTTGTTGGAGACACGGTAGGAGATCCGTTCAAAGATACTTCCGGTCCTTCAATCAACATCTTAATCAAACTTATGACTATCGTATCACTGGTATTCGCTCCACTGTTTGCCAACGGAATTTTAGGCTAACTATCAGATTTTTTAGGCTGTAGCACAATCATACTTTTGATTGTTGTTACAGCTTTTTTTTATCGAAAGGTTGATATCAATTTAGCCGGTTAGAAATATAAGAGGGAAAAATGATAGAGCTATTCATATACTTAGCGGTTTTAACCGTGGTTGGCGGTATTCTTCTTTTTAAGGGAAGAGATTTTTTTAAGCCTATGGTTTCGCTGACCTGTTTTATTACAACATTTAATTTTGTAGTTGAAGAATTGGGAACAAAGGACAGTGATTTGATAATTGCCGGGCTTTCCGGTCTTGTAGTGGCAATGTTTACAGGCTTTGTGATTAAATGTGGAGTGTTTTTATTGGGGGCTGCTGCAGGAATTATTATGGTACTTATGGCAAGACCTTTCGTTCCTAAAGAATATGAACAATTTAGGTATGCCGCATATGGAATCATAATCGTTGTTGTGATAATTCTTTTCATAAAGTCTGTGGATCTTTTAGTCACTTTATCTACGGCAGCAAATGGGGGAGTTTTGTTTGCAATGCCGAGTCTATACATGATTACGAATTATAAAGGGCTTATGTCCGAAGTAGGAAAGACTCCATGGATTACTATGAGGAATATAAATCAGAGGATTTTTTACGATATGATAAAAGATAAGCCGATGCTGGTTACCGGCGTGGTTTTAGCCGTTATTACATCAGGAATTATTGTTCAGATTAAAACTAACAGGAAGCATATTTATGGGTAATTTAATTATGACATTTTTTATAGCCATGGTTCCCATTGCTGAACTCAGGGCGGCAATTCCTTTTGCTGTGGCAAATGACATTAATCCCTTTCTGACATATATGATTGTAGTTATTGGCAATATGGTGCCGGTACCATTCATCATCATATTTATAAGGCGCATATTTAAAATTCTAAGAGAGAAAAGTCCCAAAATGGATGGATGTATCACAAGATTAGAAAAAAAGGCTGATATTAAAGCGGAAACCGTTAGGAAATATGAGAAGTTTGGACTTTTTCTTCTGGTTGCCATTCCACTGCCGGGAACGGGAGCATGGACCGGAGCCCTGGTTGCTGCCATGCTGGACATGAGGCTTAAATCCGCAATTCCTATGATTTTTTTAGGCGTTTGTGCTGCCGGAGGATTGGTTATGCTTTTGACATTAGGTGTCATAAGCATTTAAAAACAAACTGAATAGATTTTGAAATTGTAATTTATGCAATAAAAATTACCGCTAAAATAGAGGATTCGCTGTGAATCCTCTATTTTAGCTTTATCATCATATGAATTTTTTTAATGTTCAAATGTTTATTTATTCTTCCATTCAGCCTTGCGTTTTTCCATGAAAGCGGACATTCCTTCGAATTTATCTTCTGAACCGAAGCAAGCGGTAGATGCTTCAACTTCCAGCTGACAGCCCGATCTCAGGTTCATATCCATTCCTTCTCCTATTGCAATCTTTGCTTGGGCTACTGCTATAGGAGCCTTTGAGGCGATGGTATTTGCAACTTTTTCTGCAGTTTCCATAAGTTCTTCGGAAGGAACAACCTTTTCTACAAGACCGATTCTTAATGCTTCAGCAGCATCGATCATTTCAGCAGTATAAATCAGATATTTGGCAAGTCCTTTGCCCACTAAGCGAGCCAGTCTCTGAGTTCCGCCAAATCCCGGGATAATTCCAAGACCAACTTCCGGCTGTCCGAATTTTGCCTTTTCGGAAGCGATACGAATATCACAAGCCATTGCAAGTTCGCATCCGCCACCCAGAGCAAATCCGTTGATTGCAGCGATGAAAGGCTTAGGCATACGGTCAATAGTGTTCATAACTTTATGACCTGCCTGCATCATAGCTCTTCCGTCAACTGCATTCAGATCTTTCATCTGAGAAATATCTGCACCTGCAACGAAAGCCTTTCCTTCACCCGTTAGAATCACAGCTTTTACATTATCATCACCGTTGATTTTACCCAGAACATCTGACAGTTCGGATAAAACACCGGTGTTAAGAGCATTAAGTGCTTTCGGTCTGTTGATAGTCAGGTAACCAATGTTGCCTTTTACTTCATACTTGATATTTTCGTACATTTCCTAAACTCCTTTACTGTATCAAAGTTTAATAATCTGTTATCAATATAACATTTTAATTATAATATTTCAAGACTTTACATCATTAGATTCTATAATGAGCAGCCTTCCTTTTTTGAAGGAAAGACGAGCTTCAGAATCTAGGATCTCATTGCTGACTCCCAGGGTGGTATTATTCTTCAGATTGCAGTTTAATAGAGGATATTTTACACCTGAAATGTTCAGCCCATGGCAAGAACATCCATAGGAAATCAGTCCGAGATATTTGTAATTGCTTTTTTTAATTCTATGCTTCCCAGGACATAACATGTATACTTTGTTATTGCCATCCACAAGGGTTACTTTGTAAGGGGAGTCTGCATATTTTGCAATTATTCCGATGTTTCCCATGGTATGGTCAAAACGACCGCCGAGTCCTCCTAAGACTGTTATTTCATCATATCCTTCTGAGATTGCAAAATCAACGGCAGCTTCGCTGTCGGTCATGTCCTTTTCCGTTGGAAGTTTTATAACAGTTCCATTGGCAGGCTGTATGCCGGAATCGTAATCTCCTATAAATACCGATGGTTTTATGCCAAGCTTTTGTGCGGCAATGTAACCTCCATCTGCACAGATTATGGATTTGTAAGAGTTAAAGTCCAGTCGTATTTTTTCTAAATTGTCTATAAAAGATGTGAATATAAGTGCTTTTTTCATAACATTAAAATCCGTTAAATTATATATTTGTAATTGTATTTATATATTCAGTATTATATAATAAAAATAGTAAATTTCAAACAGGAGAGTGGGATATGGAAAATTACATTATAAATTTAGATTGTGGTTCAATCAGGAGAATGACCAGGGAAAAATTATCCGGAAACTGGCTGAAAGTCTATGCAGGAGTTGCACTTGCATATATTTTGTCAGTCGGCATGGTGATTTTTTTATCAAATTGTGTGCCCTTGGGAAAGATTAATGCTAATATAAATACATATAATACAGCTACTTTATTTAGAATGGCAGGTTATGGCACAAAAGGGAACAGCCTTTCACTTATCGCTTATTTCTATCAAATTTTTATTTCAGAAGTATTTTTGGTAGGTCTTGCATCTTTTTTATTGAGATTTGTTAGAAAAAATGAAATAAATCCGGGTCACATATTTGACAGCTTCGAATACTATTTCAAATGCCTTGGTCTTATAATTATCAAGTCGATATTTATTTTGGGATGGGCACTGCTTTTCATTATACCGGGAATTATAAAAATCTATAGTTACAGCCAGTCATACTATATTTTAGCAGAAGATCCTACCAAGGGAATTCTCCAGTGCATTACAGAGAGCAGACGGATGATGGATGGAAACAAAGCAAAGCTTTTTCTTCTGCAATTATCCTTTATAGGGTGGGCCATACTTTCGGGGATTCCTTATGGAATAATTTATTATATGGTAAAGCCGGCACCCGGCAGCGTAAGCGAATTTGTGATTTTCTTCCTGGGAATGCTTCCTGTTTATGTGATTTATGAGTATATAAATACATCTATGACGGTTTTCTATAATCTGATTACCGGATTTACCCAAATACCTCATTTGAATTCAAGAAACGGATTTAATGAAGCAGAGTATCACTTTACAAGTGAAGTAAGAACTCAAGATGATGAAAAAACTGTAAAGAGCAATGAAGAAGCTGAGTTTATGGAAAATAAAGTATGTGATAATGTAAATAAAGAAAATTCACAGGATGAGACAACTGCGGTTAATAATGCAGTAACTTCAGAAAATAAATTCACTGATGAATCCTAATCTGAAAGCTCAATACCACCAAAAGAAGATTGAATGTAATTATAAAAGCCCCTCTCTCTGACAGAGAGGGGCCTTTATATACAGCATGACTTTCTTATGTTAAATAGTTTTTATTTAATTTCTTTTATAAGATTAATCATTTCTATTGCACCTTCAGCACAATCAAAGCCCTTGTTTCCCGCCTTAGTACCGGCTCTTTCTAAAGCCTGTTCGATGCTGTCTGTTGTAAGGATTCCAAACATTACCGGAATTCCCGTTTCCAGACCTATATGGGCTATGCCCTTTGAAACTTCTGCACAAACATAATCATAATGAGAGGTGGCTCCGCGGATTACTGCACCCAGGCATATTACTGCATCATATCTGCCACTCATAGCCAGTTTTTTTGCAGTAAGTGGAACCTCAAAGGCACCGGGGCACCATGCAATTTCAATATTTTCATCCGGCACATTATGTCTTTTTAACCCGTCAAGAGCACCACCCAACAGTTTGGATGTTACCAGTTCGTTAAATCTTCCGCAAACGATTGCAATTTTTGCTTCTTTTGATACTAATTTTCCTTCATAAACTTTCATTTTATCCTCCGTAATTGATGAAATAATTTATATGTCTTTTAGTTTCTAATGATTTATTTTCTAAGTGTATTTTCTGAAATTTTTCAGTGCAAGTAAAAGTTTTGCAGATACACACTAGTAATCCAGTATGTGACCCATTCTGTTTTGTTTGGTCTTCAGGTAGAATAAATCGTGGGTTGTTGCTTCCATTTGGATTGGAACTCTTGAGCTGATTTCAATTCCAAAAGCTTCCAGCTGATAAACTTTATCCGGGTTATTAGTTAAAAGTCTCATGGTTTTTACTCCCAGTTCTCTCAATATTTGAGCACCGATATAGTATTCTCTGAGGTCTGCCGCAAAGCCCAGTGCGAGATTTGCTTCCAGTGTATCCATTCCTTTGTCCTGAAGTTCATAGGCTTTGAGCTTATTGATCAATCCTATTCCACGACCTTCCTGACGCATATAAAGAAGAATTCCACGGCCTTCTTTTTCAATCTGTGTCAGAGCAGAGGCAAGTTGTTGTCCGCAGTCACATTTACTGGAACCGAAGGCATCGCCTGTGAGACATTCTGAATGTACACGACAAAGTACGTCATCGCCATTTCCTATATCACCCTTAACTAATGCAATATGGTGTTCACCGTTGAGTTTATTTATGAATCCGATGGCTCTGAACTCTCCGTAACATGTAGGAAGCTTTGTGTTGGCAACTTCTTCGACAAGTTTATCATGTTTCTTTCGATAGTCCTGCAGAGCCTTTATTGATATAAATTTGAGATCGAATTTCTTTGCGAGTTGTATCAGTTTAGGGGTACGCATCATAGTTCCGTCATCGTCCATGATTTCGCAGCAAATGCCACAGTGTTTTAATCCTGCAAGTTTCATTAAATCGACAGTTGCTTCCGTGTGTCCGTTACGCTCCAGGACGCCTCCCTTTTTTGCAAGCAGGGGAAAGTTATGACCGGGCCTTCTAAAGTCTGTAGCCTTGCTGTTTCCTTCTGCCACAAGACGTGTGGTAAGCCCACGCTCCTCTGCAGAAATTCCTGTTGTAGTATCCACATGGTCTATTGATACAGTGAAGGCAGTTTCGTGGTTATCGGTATTTTCTGAAACCATCTGTGTCAGGTTAAGTTTATTGCATATTTCCTGGTCTACAGGCATACATATAAGTCCTTTTCCGTGTACTGCCATAAAATTGATATTTTCAGTTGTCGCAAATTCACCGGCACAGATAAAATCACCTTCGTTTTCTCTGTCAGGATCGTCTGTGCAAAGAATTATTTTTCCCTTTCGTAAGTCTTCAAGAGCTTCTTCAATGGTATTAAACTGAAATTCTTCATTTACATTTTCTTTTATCATTTATTTTTCCTCCTTGAAAAACTGTTTTACATATTTTCCTACAATATCTGTTTCCAGATTCACAATATCACCTGTCTTTTTTTCAGAAAGCGAAGTTTCAGAAAGGGTGTGAGGGATTACAGATACCTGAAATTCTCCTTTTGGCTTTTGATGAGTGACGGCTGCCACCGTCAGGCTTATTCCATCTATCGTTATAGAACCTTTTTCAACAATAAAATCCGTTATATCTGAATCCGTTTCAATGGTGAACCAAATTGCATTCCCATCTCTCTTAAGAGATGAGATTTTTCCGGTTCCGTCTATATGTCCCGATACTATATGACCTCCAAATCTGCCATAAGCCGGCATAGCTCGTTCAAGATTTACTTTGCTGCCCGGTCTTAGTGAAGACAAACTTGATCTCGAAAATGTCTCCGGCATAACATCTGCTGTAAAGGTGTCTCCACGAAGTTCAGTTACCGTCAGGCAAACTCCGTTTACGGCGATGCTGTCCCCCAGGATTGTGGGAACTCCAATGGATGGATAAGAAGACATAGTATTTTTTTTGCCCAGGACCCTGCTGCAGGAGATTACGATTTTAGCTTCACTGCTTCCTCTCCTTATTGCCTTTACCCGTCCTATTTCTTCTATAATTCCGGTAAACATTATTTCAACTCACTTTCTATGAAAATATCGTCACCGATTCTTTTAATTTCGGTATTTTTTACTTTGAATGCTTCTGACGGAGAGCTTACACCGGTTCCCTGAACAGCAGTGGCGGCGTCTTTGCCCCCTAGAATCTTAGGTGCGAGGTAGCATTGAATTTTATTCACTACTCCTGCATTTAGGGCTGACCAGTTCAAGGTGCCTCCGCCCTCCAGAATCACACTGTCTATTTTCATTGCACCAAGACGAATCATAAGCTGGTGCAGGTCTATGTGTCCGTCTTGTCCTTGAGGGGTGTAGAGAATTGTAACTCCACGCTCTTCGTATTTTTTTATGAGGTTCTCGTTTGTCACCGAAGTGGCTATTATAGTTCTTGGCAAACGAAGCTCGTTTGTATTATTATTTTGTTTTGTGGTTTCCGCATATTTGATTTTTTTTTCATCTGCAAATGCAGATATTACAACTTCACAGTCTAAAGGCGTTTTAAGCTTTGTATCGCAAATGACTCTGATCGGTGAAATTCCTCTTTCGTTTCTGCAGGTAAGGGAAGGATTATCTTTGATTACTGTTCCCACACCTACCATGATTGCCATATTATTTGCTCTGTAGTCATGAGTATGTATTCTTGAAGCTTCGCATGAAATCCATTGAGATTTTCCTGTTGCGGCTGCAATTTTACCGTCCAGACTCATGGCGTATTTTAAAGTGACATAAGGTGTTTTATTTTTTATAAAGTGGAAGAACACCGGATATAGTTTGTCACATTCTTCTCTTAAAAAATCGTCAGTTACCTCTATACCGACCTCTCTTAGAAGTCTTATGCCTTTTCCAGCCACAAGGGGATTAGGATCCTTTGACCCGATTACTACCTTTGAAATATTGCTTTCAATGATCGCTTCGGTGCAGGGAGGTGTTTTTCCGTAGTGGCAACATGGTTCAAGGGTTATGTACATAGTTGCACCGTCAGGTGATTCTATGCATGATGCCAGCGCATTTCTTTCTGCATGCAGTTCACCATATTTTTTGTGATACCCTTCGCCGATAATCCTGCCGTTTTTTACGACTATTGCTCCTACCATGGGGTTGGGATTTGCACTTCCTGCTCCTTCTTTTGCAAGTTCAATAGCTCTTCTCATAAATAGTTCATCTTGTGTTTGATTGACAATATCAATTTTCATCATTTTCTCCTAAATAAAAAACTGAAGCATCATCGCTTCAGGGCAAAGGTAAGAAAAATAAAAAATCCGGATCTCAAATCCGGGACAGATTAAACCAATATAATATAGTTTATATCTCTTCTCACATCCAGACTGTACTGTCGGCTTCGGAATTTCACCAAATCATGCCGTAAGGCTCGCGGGCTGTAACCGCCGGTAGGGAATTTCACCCCGCCCCGAAGATATTCAACTGAGGATATTTTATACCCTTTGAGCATAATTTGTCAATGGCTGTAAGGGAATTGTATGAAATTTTTACAACTGGTAAATAATGGTTGACAGTCTATGGGGAAGTTGTTAGGCTGAAAATAATTCAAGGGAGGTGAAGGGGATGATTCATATCGGAGTTGATGTTTCAGACGGTGATTTTGCCTTTGCACTGGCAAGGGGGTTGTCCAGAACTTCCGGACAGTTTCAGGTTCATTTAGATAATGTCAGGGATTGCGACCTGATTTTATCAGATAATGAGAACCGTCGTAATATTGATAAGGTTCTTTATTTGAGTGATAAAGGCACTGAAGAAGATTCTGCAAGCAGCATATATAAATATTCAGATTGCAGAAAGATAAATAATAGAGTGTTGGAAAGGGTCAGGCTTAAGGAATGTGCAGGTACAGATTATATATCAGAAGCAATGAGCGATTATGAAAAAGGGAAAAAGTTAAAGACTAAATTAGTATCATTTGTCGGTGATTCGGGAGGTTCCGGAGTAACTTCTGCTGTTATAAGCATCTCCAGAATGCTGTCGGAAGTATTCGGCAAAAAAACTTTATATTTGAATTTGCAGAGCAGGGATAATTCAAAACTGTATTTCGGAAATTTAAAAGATGAAGCCAAGACGCAGAAACTCTTTTACTATTTAGAAAATGGAATTGAGATTGATAAGAATGAATATGTAATGCATGGTACACCGGACTATATTAAGAGAAATGAAATAGACGATTTCTTATACAATGCAGACAAATACGAAATAATTAAACTTATGGATGTTATCAGCAAAGGAGAACCCTATAATTATATTTTTTTAGATATCGGCACAGAATTCAGCAAAAGAAATATGGAAATGATTGAGACTTCTCATGTACTTGTAGTTGTGCAGAGAAGTAAAAATAGTAGAAGAACTGCCGTTTTCGACATTGCAGAGAAGTTATCTTCCTCAATGATGATTATAGATAACTTTTCAAAAGGATATATTTCAGATAACAACAGATTCCAGTCTGTGGCGTGGGATGATGAGGCTTTTAAGGATGTGGGAGGTATAAGAACTATAAACTTAAAAACAGTTTATGGCAGTGATATGTGGAAATTTACGAACAAATTGGAGAGGCTGTATGGTGGATTATAAAGAAAGAAACAGCATATATAACTATATGCTGGAGGTTATCAGGGCTAATCCACAGATTTCCGATGATGAGTTTGATAAAAGACTTAGAAACAAAATACTCAACGGTAAAAATTCAGTGAAAGAATGTCAGGAGATTTTCACATGGATCAGATCCAAGCTCAGAAGCAAACTCGGTATATTAACATCTTTAACACAGGATGAATCTATAAATGAAATTATGGTAAACGGATGTGAAAACATATTCATTGAAAGAGGTGCAGGAATTGAGAAGGCGGATTTAAAATTTGAAAGTCCCGAGGAACTTGAAGAAGTAGTTAGAAATATTGCAGCATCGGTGCATAGAGAAATAAATGAACTTAATCCTATTTTAGATGCCAGATTAGAAAATGGAGCCAGAGTGAATGCGGTATTCAGTAATGTCGCCATAGATGGAACGGCACTTACTATAAGAAAGTTCTCAAAGGAGCATATAACAATGGAAAAACTCTTGGAATATGGAACATTAACTGTCAGCTGTGCTCAATTACTTAAAGATATGGTTAAAGCAGGATATAATATTTTTATAAGCGGTGGAACTTCTTCGGGAAAGACTACTTTTCTAAATGCAATGGCAGATTATATCCCTAAGGATGAGAGGGTTATTGTAATAGAGGATTCCAGGGAGTTGTCTTTAGACCGGATAGATAATATTGTTCAAATGGAGTGCCATAATGCGAACTCTTTGGGAAAAGGTTCAGTATCAATGGATATGTTAATCAAAACAAGTTTAAGGATGAGACCTTCTCGTTTGATAGTAGGAGAAGTCAGAGGCAAAGAGGTTTCCGATATGCTTCAGGCTATGAATACAGGTCATGACGGAAGTATGTCAACCGGACACGGTAATTCTGTAAAAGGGATGATAAGAAGACTTGAAGCTATGTATCTGATGTCTGCAAAACTTCCTATGGATACTATAAGAGCTCAGATTATAGAAGGTGTGGATATATTTGTTCATTTAATAAGATTAAATGACGGAAGAAGAACGGTTTCTCAGGTGGTTGAACTTGTCGGGTACGAAGATGGAAATTACGTGTTGAATGAGATTTTTATTTTAAATAATAATAAAACCCTGGTTGAAACCGGAAATAAAATAATCAATAAAGGTAAATTTGAATTAAAAGGAATAACTTATGCTTAGGGTCAGGTTAAAAAATCATTTTCTGCCAAAATGCAGAAGCGTTTCTCCGGAAGGGATTGCAATTGCTGTTATATTAACTTTTTTAACAAGTATTTTAGGTATTTTATTTTACGATACAGTTGTTACAGGTATGTTTTCGGTTTTTCTTTATCGACCTGTAAAAAGGTATATAGATGAACTGATTAGAAAACACAGAGCAGAAACATTAAGACTTCAATTCAGAGATTTTCTCTCTTGCGTGGCATCTTGCCTTTCCACCGGAAGACATATGGAAGAGGCACTTAAAGAAACAAAGGCTGAACTGGATAAGATATACAGTTCTAAAGATGTAATAATTATTGAACTTGTAATTGTCATAACGCAGATTGAAAGCAGACAGGCGGATGTATCGCAAGCTTTGAGCAATTTTGCAGAGAGAAATGATGTTGACGATATAGATATGTTTGTCCATATATATGAATCCTGCAGGAGAAGCGGAGGCGATTTTGTGTCTGCCATATATAAAATTTCAGATCTGATATGCCAGAAAATAGAGGTTGAAAAGGAGATAAAACAGATAATAAGTCAGAGAAAATTTGAAGGAAAAATTATTACTGTCATGCCGATACTGGTTTTACTTTTCTTGAGAATATTGTCTCCGGAATATCTATCTATAATGTACACAGGGCTTCCGGGCAGAATTGCTATGACTTTGGCACTGATGGGGATATATATGGCATACAGGATGATTGAAAGGATAACAGATATTGAGATTTGATTTTAATTATGAACTGAAGAGGATTAAAGAATTTACAGCCCGGCGTGAAAACAGGATGAACTTTTTGGCATTGTTTATTATAACTTTGGTTATCATAGGAATCTTATTATATAAGGGCATGGGAATAGGCAATAAATATGTTACGGATAAAGATGGTAAACTGATTGGCATAAGCAGAAACAGTGATAAAGATTTTGTTTCATATCCTCTTACAGTTGAAATTGAGAAGAAAGGGAAGAAAATTAAAGAGGTCGTAACTGTTAACCTTAGAGGACAAGTTAATGACAGCAAGGAAAAGAGCGTAGAAGATGAAAATGAACTTTCTAACAGTATCAAGAAGGTGGTTGATGAAATAAGTCGTTCAAAGGGAAAATTGGTTATTTTGCCAAAAACAATTCCCGGAGGGATCTCGCTTAAATGGGGAAAAGTAAAGAATTATAACTCTCTGACACTTATAATTTTACCCTTTATTATAATGACGGTTGTTTACTTTGATAAGAGAAAAAAAGAAATCGATGTGATATTAAAGAAAAATGAAATTATACTCAAATCTCTTCCGGGTTTTAATGACCAGCTAATAATGCTGTTAAACTGCGGATTAATATTTAATGATGCCTTCTACACTTTGACCGGAAGTTATATGCAGAAGAAAAATAAGGATTATTTTACAAATTTAATTCTGGAGATTGTAAAAAATGCACATACTTCCAGTAAAAGTTTAATATATGTTTTACAAGAAAAAAGTATCAATTTAGGAAACAGATGGTTTTCCAGAATGGTATCTGTAATTGTGGAAAATCAGAAAAAGGGGGTGAACCTATGCGAAAAATTAAGTAGAGATGGCGAACTTATATGGGAAGAACGAAAGAAAAAAGCTATAGAAAAGGGGAAATTGGCTGAATCAAAAATGTCTTTTCCACTGGCAATTTTGCTTATTGTTTTAATTATTGTAACGGCACTTCCTGCCATGCTGCAGGTAAAAGGAGGATGAGATTATGTTAACGAAAGTAATGAGTTTTGTACTAAAAATTAAAAATAAGTTTAAACATAAAAGGGGAACGGTGATGCCGATGGAAATGGTTCAAGTCGCAATTTTAATTGCACTTGCAGTTGCCTTGGGTCTGATTTTTAAATCTGAAATCACATCATTTATCAATAAGACTTTCAGTTCATTAAACTCGTAATAAAGAATGATTTCAGCAATATTAAAAAACAAAAGAGGAGAGGCAATGATGGAGGCGGCTATAGTAGTTCCAATTATTGTTTTAATGATAATAAGTATGCTTTATTTGTTAATCCACTTTTACAGTGGAATAAAAAAACAAACCGAAAGCCATGAACTTCTCTGTGAAAGAGCTATGAAAGAATCAGTGATATTTAAAGTTGAAAGAAATGAAGCAGATATTAACAGTTATGTAGGAGGGCTTATTAAAAAGAGGTTTTCCGGGCACTTTGACGATAAGTGTTACATACTCAATCCTGCCGACGGAGTTAGGTTGAAAGAAGGCTTAAAAAATGCTAAGGAATAAAAGGGGTTCTGTGACTATTCTTATACTTTTAATTTTTTTATCTCTAATTTCGGCAGTAACAGTATTTATAAACGTATCCAAGAAGCTTGCCGTTAAAAGTACAACAAAAGAACTTGGTCTTGTGTGGTGTGAAGCTATATTGGGGGAATATGATTTGAATCTGCAGGGCAGGTACGGTATTTTTGCCTTTGATGGTATTGAAAGTGACATAAATGAAAAGATTGATTTTTATGCACATCAAAGTTTTTTAGGCAAAAAGTACATAGCCTATCAGGGAGCAAATTGCAGTTTATATAATTACTCTTTAGGAAATTTATCATGTTTCAAAAGACAGATAGTGAAAGAAGGAAAGTGTGCTGTTTTAAATAAAAATAATGGTATTAGAGAAATTAAGGCTGCAAAAAATGCTAAGACTATATCCCCCTCTAAAGTTGAATTTAAAGATTTGCCCTCATCAGAGAATGAAACTTCAATGGATATTAAAACCGCAATCGAGATCTTAAAGAAGTTAAAGTCTTTGAATAAGGTTGTAAAATCAGGAAGTGATGCCTATTTTGAAAAAAAAATATATAGAAAAATATTTTAAGAATCATTCAAGTGATAAAAAACTGGGAAGAACATATTTTAATCTTGAAGAAGAATATATTTTAAATGGCAAAACCAGCGATGATGAAAACAGAAAATCAACTAAAAGGAAACTCATACTGCTCAGGAGTACTATAAATTTAGTTTATTTACAAACTGATAAAGAAAAACATGCAGAAACACTGGCTGCAGCAGAGGCATTAACTCCGGGACCATGGGCAGTGGCTACGCAAAAGGCACTTCAGGCAGCATGGGCTGTAGCTGAGGCAAGAAATGACTACATGCTACTTGTAAATGGAAAGAAAGTGCCGTTCTACAAGACAAAAGATTCTTGGGCAACAGACTTGAAATCATTAACAAAGGATGCAGTAAAAAAAATGAAATCCCGTAAAAAGATTGAGAAAGATAAAAATAAGGGAAGTAAACCACAAAAGGAAGAAAATAGCCTTAGTAAAAGCGATTTCAATACAGATTTGCCGTATATAGAAATGGATAATGATAAAGGCGAAGTATATGAGGACTATATTTCTGCTATGATATTTTTGATGAGAGAAGAAACAAAGCTCCTCAGAATTATGGATTTAATAGAGATTAATATGAAAACTATGTATTATGGCGGGTTTAGAGTTAGAGATTATAATTCAGGAGTTAAGGCAGGCATTAAGGTGAATGGGGGAATTTGCGTTGTCAAAAAAGAATATACTCCTAAATAGGAAAATTATCAAACATAAAATTATTCAAGGCTGTTTCAATAAATACAGACCAAGTAAAAAAGGAAGTTATATTGTTGAAGCGGCAGTAATATTACCGGCATTTGTGATAACTGTGTTTTTGCTTATAAGTATAATTCTTGCAATAGGAACTTGGGAAAATTTGAGTTATGGATGTATAGAAGAGCTTAGATTGGAAATGGCAAAAAATCCTATTAGAAAAAATCTTCCGGCATTGCCTGTTTCCGTATATTCAAGAGTGCAGAGGGAAAATCATAATTTATCATTTTTTTATGTTTCAAAGTATAAATACTTATATCGAGATCATGATATTGATGATTTGATTCTCATAGCTTTTAAGGGAAAACTCGATAAGAAAAATCCACTGGGTGCAGTCAGCACACTTAAGTATTCGGGGAAAATTGTGGGAAGGGCTTTTTCCGGAACCTATTATGGAGGCAAAAACGATGGCGGAGCCACAGTCTACATTTTTCCCGATAAAGGTGAAAAGTATCATAATGAGAAATGTGGATATTTGAATGCCTGTTGCCGGCAAGTTTTTCTAAACGGAAATATAAAGAAGAAATATCACAGCTGCCCGAATTGTAAATCGAAAAACGCACCATCAGGAAGTCCTGTGTTTTGTTTTGAAAGAACAGGCAGGGCATATCACATGGCAGACTGTAAAGCAGTTAAAAAATATTATATTGGAATATCAAAGGGAGCAGCTGTGGATAAAGGTTATACACCTTGCAGTAAGTGTGGTGGATAGAAATGAGCAACTATATTGAGATTAAATATCCTAAAGATTCGTTTAAGAAATACCAAAAGGATATTCTTTGTCAAAATCGGCTGGAACTGTTTTTTAAAATGGCATTTATCAGTTTAGAAAATTATACTTTTGCAATTGCAGATACTGAAAACTTTGTATCAATTTTATCTGTAGAGAACATAAATCCATATTATCTGTTAAAAATCGTTGCGGAAATAATAGAAAAAATGATTGAAGCGGAAAATAGGTATCTTTATATAGGGGAATATAAAATAGATGCAAGATATATAATGTGCAGCACAATAGATAAAAGTGTTATGATGTTTTATGTTCCCTATGTTTACAGATCAAAAAAGGAAATAGTTGATGACATAAAAAGAGTTATACTTGATATTGCACGGAATGTACCGGTAAAATACAGAACTTCCGGTGTTTTAAACAGGGCATTGGATTTTATAGAACTGAGCGGCAATGATTTGAGACTAATAAGCTGTAAATTTAACAGAATGTATTTTAATGAGAAAAAGAGAGTGTGATATTTTTTCTACAGGAATAGGGGAGAAGCTATGAAATTATCCAAAATCGAAACCGTTTCGGATTTTTTCGGGCTCTTTCGACTTCTGTATAAACTTAAAATTCTTATATAAACCATATGAATAGTTACATAAAAGAAAAGGAACCCAAAGGGTTCCTTTATGTGCTTTTGGAATGTAAGTTAAGTTTAGCAGCCACCGAATACATCGCAGAAATCACAGTTTTCGTCTTCAATAACTCCGACAGGTTCTTCCAAACCTTCAGTAGTACAAGCATCCGGCGTTTCAGGAGTTTCTTCTCCCAATGCGTCCTTGATTGACAGGCTGATTCTTTTTCTTTCTGTGTCAATATCAAGAATTTTAGCCTTTACTTCCTGACCGATGGTCAGTTCTTCGTTAATGTTAGCTACACGCTTGTTTGCAACTTCTGAAATGTGAACAAGTCCGTCCAGACCCGGTTCCAGTTCAACGAATGCACCGTATTCTTTCAGCTGGACAACCTTTCCTGCTACGATTTGACCAACGCTGTAGTTATCTTCGATAACCGACCAAGGTTCAGGTGTGGTCTGTTTTAGACCGAGAGAAATCTTGCCTTTTTCTTTGTTCATCGAAAGGATTCTTACATTTACCGTCTGACCGATTTCCAGAACTTCGCTAGGGTGTTTAAGTTTACCCCATGAAATTTCAGAAATATGCAGAAGCCCGTCAATGCCTCCAAGATCAATGAACGCACCGTAATCTGTAAATCTCATTACGGTTCCTTCTACGATATCGTTGATATTCAGTGTTTCCCAAATTTCATCGATCTGTTTCTGCCTTTCTTCAACCAGAATTGCTTTGTGTGAGAATACTGCTCTGTTTCTTCTCTGGTCAACTCTAGTAACCTTGACAGAAAGAACTTGTCCTATAAATTCATCTGCACTCTCAACAAACTTGTTGGATAGCTGAGATAGTGGGATGAATCCGGAAACTTCCTTGTAAGCAGCAATAACGCCACCCTTTACAGGTCTAACAACTTTTACATCAATAGTTGTCTTATTTTCCAGAGCTTCGTTGATTTCGTTCCAATGCTCGTTAACTTCAAGTCTCTTCTTTGACAGCAGGATACCGCCATCATTGTCATCAGTTTTGATAACCTTAGCTGTGACTTCGTCGCCGACTTTGAATAAATCAGATAGGGTTTGGCCTTCTTCTAATGATACTTCATTTGAAGTGAGAATGCCGTCTTTTTTGCAGCCCATGTTTATAATGATATCGTTTTCATTTACCTGGTCAACTTTACCGGTGATGATTGCACCTGTTCTCGGTAGAGCTAACGAAGCATCGATTTCATCCATGATATCTGCCATTGAAATGTTTTCGTTAGTGATGTTTTCACTCATTGTAGAAATAACCTCCTTAATCACACGTTCAGGCGTCGATGCACCTGCCGCAATTCCTATTGTATTATATTTTTCCAATTCTTTCAATGGTAAATCACCAATATCTTCGATAAAAAAGCAATTATTTTGCTTTTTTTTACAAATTTCATACAACTTTTGTGTATTGGAGGAGTTTCTGCCTCCGATTACTATCATAGTATCAACCTTTTCTGCTAAATCTGCCGCTGACTTTTGACGCTGATGTGTAGCATTGCATATTGTATTCTGAACTTCCAAGATCACACCTTCTTTTGTAAGAGCTGCAATAACTTCTTCAAGGGTTTCTTTTTTAAGTGTGGTTTGGCTCACTAAAAAAGCACTGTCTTTATTAAAAGTTTCAGCATCTTTTGAGGAATTGAATATGCAAGCTGTATCATCACACCAGCCATTGATACCGATAACCTCTGGATGGTTTTTATCTCCAACGATTATTATATTTTTGCCCTGATTATGTGCATCACTAACTAATTGATGAATTTTGGATACGAATGGACATGTAGCATCTACAATTTTCACACCGTTTTTTTCGGCTGCTTTGTAAAATGTTTTCGGTTCGCCATGGGAGCGAACTATAATCGTATCATTTATACCTGCTTCATCGGGAGATGGGATAATATTCACGCCTTTACGGGCCAGTTCGTCTGTAACAGAGGCATTATGTATAAGCTGTCCGCAAGTAAAAATATTTCCACTGTTATTTTCATTATTTTCTATGCTTTCCAGAGTTTTTTGAATAGCTCTTTTAACTCCGAAACAAAAACCGCTATGTTTAGCTCTAATAATTTTCATATCTGCGATTTTTCATAGGATAACACCTATTTTCCTCCTTAATTGCACAAAATGACAGATCACATATTCTTTATAATTTCAATTGCCTTTAAAAAGTCTTCAGGCAGAGGAGCTTCAAATTCCATTTTTTTATCGCTTGTCGGATGTTTAAATGATAAGTTGTATGCATGAAGAGCCTGCCTGTCTATTATTTCGGGACAATGGTCACCGTAAAGAGTATCTCCGCAAAGGGGATGTCCAAGGTGAGTCAGATGAACCCTGATCTGGTGTGTTCTTCCTGTTTCAAGGCGTACCTTAAGAAGGGTGAAGCCTGATGAAAAGCGCTCCAAAACTTTCACATGGGTTATTGAGGGTTTGCCGTGAACTTCCATTACTGAACGAAGGGGACTATCGGAATCAGGTCTTCCGATGGGAAGGTTTACCGTAAATTCATCATCTGATACTATTCCGTTAACCAAGGTTATGTAAGTTTTTTCAACATCATCTTTGTGCATCTGATGGATTATTTTATCTTGGGCATTAGAATTTTTACCTACGATTAAAAGACCGGAGGTATCCATATCAAGTCTGTTTACAAATCGTATTTTAAAGCTTTTGCTGTTCTCACGCATATATTTCATAAGCCCGTTTGCTATGGTTTTGTCCTGGTGCAGTCTTGTGGGATGAACCGTAATCTTTGCTTGTTTGTTGATTATCAGAAGGTCGTCGTCTTCATAGATTACATTTATTGGAATATCCGCTTCAGGAAAGTTACTCCGTTCCTCCGGTAAAACAGCTTTTATAATGTCTCCGGCTTTTGGTTTCATGTAGCCTCGGAGTACATTGCCGTTAAGGTACACTTGTTTAGTTGAATTTAATTTAGTTAAAAGTCTTGATGAGAAGCCAAGGCGTTTTTTTAATAATTTTCGAAGACCGATTCCTTCATCTTCTTTTTCTACCACAAATTTAAATTCTCTCATATCCACCTACAGTAGTTTACTGTTAACCTTAGACCAAAAGTCAAAATCAATGGAACGAATAAGGTTAATCTTTTTATCGTAAGTCGAAATTACAACTTCTTCAACATTTGTATATTCGTTTTTATAACCGTCTCTTATAACACAAAGGTTAGTATCTCTTTCCATCGCCGGAATAAGTTTAAGGGAAGTATTTGACGGTAAAATGATGCTGGATGACAAAGTTCTGTAAGCAGTATTATTCATAGGTGCGATGGGAGTAATTTGTACAAGATCAAGACGGGGGTCTATTATGCTTCCTCCCAGAGAGTAGTTGAACGCAGTACTTCCCGTCGGAGTTGACAAAACTATGCCGTCTCCGTTACAACACTCTATAAGTTTATCATCTACATAAATATTTAGATGAATACTCCTGAAATCAGTGCTTCTAATGGTAGTTTCATTTAGGAAACAGTGTTCAAAAACGCCGGAGGCAGTTTTTACACTTGCCTTAATCAGGGAAAGCTGTTGAATTTTATACTTTCCTGTTATATAACAACCTATAAATTCATCTATTCTGTCAGGAGGAACATCCTGGAAAAATCCAAGATGTCCTGTATTGATACCGATAATAGGAATAGAGGGATAATTACACTTGTGGATTGCGTCAAAAAAAGTTCCGTCTCCGCCGATACAGACGAGTATATCAGCCCTGTTGCAAAGCCCCTTTACGATGTCGAATCCAAGTTTTCTAAATTTTTCGGTTAAAATTTCTTCAGTTTCCGGAGAAGAGCCTTTATTATTCGAGTAAACACTTATGATTTTTTCCATAGGTTAAAATAATCCTTTCAGTTCATCCACAAGATTTTTGAAGGTTTCCATAGCTTTGTCCACAGGTTCTTTGCTTGCCATATCCACTCCGGCGATTTTCAGAAGTTCAACCGGATAATCATTAGTGCCGCATTTGAGAAATTCTATATAGGCATTTTTTGCTTCCTCACCATTTTCTAATATCAATTTAGATATAGCAGTGGCGGCAGAATAACCTGTTGCATATTGGTATACATAAAAACTTCTGTAGAAGTGAGGAATTCTGGACCACTCATATTGAATAAGGTCATCGTGGGTCAGGGCAGGACCGAAATATAAAGTGTTCAGGTCATCATAAGTTTTATTTAGCCATTCTGCCGTTAGACTTCCGCCTTCTTCAACATACTTATGTGATTTATGCTCAAATTCTGCAAACATGGTTTGTCTGAAAAGAGTGGTTCTAAATGCTTCAATATACATATTTAAGATGTATTTGTGCATTTTGTCATCCTTTTCCGTGGAAAGAAGATGTTTCATCAAAAGAGATTCATTTACCGTTGATGCTACTTCTGCTGTGAAAATTGAGTGGTCTCCGTAAACGAATGGCTGATGCTTTCTGGTATAATAGGAGTTCATTGAATGACCCATCTCGTGAACAAGGGTGAAGACATCTTCCAACCTGTTGTTGTAGTTCATAAGAACGAAAGGATCGCTGTCATAGGACCCGAAGCTATATGCTCCACTGGTCTTTCCTTCGTTTTCGTAAATATCAACCCAGCCGTTATCTATACCGCTTTTGAACTGTGTAAGATATTCTTTGCCTAAAGGTGCTAGACCTTGCATGGATATTGAAACGGCATCTTCAAATGGAATGTATCTTTCAGGAAGTTCTACTAAAGGTACATAAACATCATGCATTTTCAACTCATCAACACCTAAAATTTTCTTTCTGAGTGCAATGTATTCATGCATGGCAGGAAGAGCATCGTGAACTGCAGATACCAGATTATCATAAACTTCCTCAGATATGTTTCCGCCGGATAACGCTGCATTTCTCGAAGAAGGGTATTTCCTTATCTTGCTCGTCACTACATCAGTCTTGACATTATAACTATAGTTGGCAGCCAGGGTGTTGATTAAGTTTTTATAGGAGGTATAGCAACATTTGTAGGTATCCTCTCTAACTTTTCTGTTATGGCTGCGCATAAAATTGATATAGTTTCCATGTGTCAGGGTCACTTCTTCTCCATTTTCATCTGTGATTTTTCCGAATTTCATATCAGCATCGTTGAGCATTGTGAAAATAGTATCAGTGGCACCTAAAACTTCACCTATCTGAGCCATTAGGGTTTCTTCATCACTTGATAATACATGATCCTTTTGGCGTAAAAGATTGTGGAACATGTGTTCATAAACCTGTAATCTGGGTTCTCTCTCCAGGTATGACAGCAAAGTTTCCCCGGGGAGAGAAATGAGCTCAGGTGTAATGAAACTCAGTGCTGCAGAAATTTTGGCAATGGACTGTTTTGATCTATCGTGCATTGCCTGATGTTTTGCAACTCTGTTGTCTTCGTCAAGTTTCATTCGTGCATATACGAAAGCCCGTTCGAGTTTAAGCTCGATTTTATCGCCGGTTTCAAGGGCGTCTGCTAAGATTGAAGGGCTTTCACCGAGATGACCTTTGAATTTTGAAAAATCTGCTGACAGTGACTCCGCATCAGAAAGATCCTTTTCCCAGTCTCCGTCATCAGAATACATTTTTTCTAATCGCCATTTAAATTCCGGCGCTATTTCGTTACGGGTTTTTAATTTTTTGTTTCCCATTTTTGCCTCCTGTTGTATAATAGATAAAGTATATCATAAATGTGAAAGGAAATACAGATGGACAACAGACCTATTGGTTTTTTTGATTCGGGTATAGGCGGTTTAACCAGTATCCCATATATAATGAGAAAATTACCTGACGAGCGTATTATTTTTTTTGGGGACACTGCAAGGACTCCCTATGGTTCTAAATCCACTGATACTATAAGACAGTTTACCATGCAAATTGGGGAGTTTATGGCAAAAAATGATGTGAAAATGATGGTAATTGCATGTAATACCATAAGTGCAACCTGTATAGATGAATTGAGGATAAAATATCCGGATAAGCCTATAATAAGCGCTATTTCACCAACGGCAAGGGTGGTTGCAGAAAACTGCAATGCCGAAGAAAATATAGGGATTCTGGCTACAAAAGCAACTATTAAGAGCGGTGCTTATGAGGATAAAATTAAAAAGAAAAATAAAACCTTAAATAATTTGTTTCCAATGGCATGTCCGGCATTTGTACCCTTGATAGAAGAGGGGATCATAGATAATGAAATAATGGATTTGACTATCAAATATTATTTAGATGACTTTATGAAGACTCATTCAATCGATACTCTGGTTTTAGGATGTACCCACTATCCGTTGATCAGCAAAAATCTGAAGAGAATTTATCCGGGGGTTAAAATAATAAACTCTTCCAAGGAGGCTGCGACGGCGGTAAATATTGAATTGAAAAAATATGATTTGCTGGCTGAGAAGCGTCTTGGAGAAAATGTTTTTTATGCCAGTGATCTTTCTGAAAACTTTATGAATATGATTCAGCTGATATTAGGAAAGTATCAGGAAGAACTGAACATAAGATTTAAAAACTTGGATTTGTAAGGAGATTTGGATGAAAAAAGAAATTTTTTATGAAATACTTGATATCCAGCATCCGGGAGATTTTCAGTATTTTGATAATATTGCGGAACTATTTGAAACCTCAGAGGATGTGGAAATTGATGATGTATATGAGCTTATTCAGGATGTGGATATGGAAGTTTTCGGTGAGCTTATTCAAAATTATTTTGCAGATATGGAGGATTGGATACCGGAGAGAGAAACGGATTTTATACTGTTAATGGATAATATAGAAAGATCCTTTTTAGGATTGGCTCAAAACTTATCTGCAAGAGATGATGACAAAGGCGAAGACCTGCATCTCAGATTTGCTGAAGAAATAGTTAAGTTCAGAAACTGGTACACATTGAGCGAAAATGTAGAATGTATTTCAAATAGCACAGGAGAAAGCAATTTTGCCTCTGTTCGTGACGCATTATCATCTTATAAAGAGAGTAAGATGGGAGGCACCGAGTATTACTATGACTTTAAAAATGCAATGGAATATAGTATAGAAGAATATGTTATGAAGTTCGATGATTTAATAGAATTAAGTGAGTGAGGAGTGCTTTTTGAAAGAAAAAGAACATTTAAATTTCATCAGTGTTGCAGCAATGTATGTAGGCGTAATAGTCGGGGCAGGATTTGCGTCGGGAAGGGAAACATGGCAGTTCTTCGGAATGTTTGGAGAAGATGGTTTCAAAGGTTCTATTCTTGCAGGGTGTGCCTTTGCTGTACTGGCTTTCATGATTGGTTTTCTGGCTGCTGAACTGAAAACTGAAGATATGGGAAGGATAATATCGTTAGTTGACAATAAAAAAATAACGGAAAGCATAGGTTGTTTTATGGCGGTTTTTCTCTTTACGACCATTATCTCTATGACAGCTGCAGGAGGATCTTTTTTATATCAGCAATTCGGGATTCACAAAGCCATAGGTGGAGGAATAATTGCAGTACTGGTAGCTGTTACTGTATTGGGTGATTTTAAGAGAATTTCCGGATTTTTTAAATATATAGTTCCGATTCTCTTTGCCGTGGTAATGGGTCTGTGTTTCTACATAATACTGTCCGGTACCGAACAAAGTGGAAAAACCTATAATTTTCAGCAACCGGAAATAATCTCTTCTTGGTATGTGGCTGCACCGCTTTATGTCGCTTATAACTCTTTAGGAATGATTCCAATGGGATCTGCAACTTGCCTTAATGCCAAGAATAGAAAGCATGCGATGGCAGGGTCTATAATCGGTGGATTACTTTTGGGTGCAATGACCTTTACTTTGGTTGCAGCACTTCAAAAGGATATGGCATTTAGTGCAAGTTTAGATCTTCCTATGCTGGGTTTTTCCGCAAGGATTTCAATTCCGGTAAATATTGTTTACGGAATCGTTCTTTATGTGTCAATATATTCAGCTGCTACCAGTGTATTTTATGGTTTTACCATGAAGATTCCGGACAAGCCCTATAAGAAGAAAGTGATTTTAATTGCTGTTTTGATAGGTTATCTTCTCGGTTTAGTGGGCTTTAAGAATATTATAGCTTACATTTATCCTGTGGAAGGATATTTCGGCATTGTTGTGATAATTTTGATAACCCTTCATTTCTTAACTGTTTTGGGTAAAAAAGTTATAAATAATTTCAGTAAGTAGGTTTCATATGAAAAAAACGGCAGTATATATACTCATAGCGGTTTTGCTTATATTTCTATTCATTTTATTAAGCACTAAAATTCTGGGAGAAGTTTTTGGTAAAAAAATAGAAATGTATAGCTTGATTGCGATTGGTGTAATCTTATCGGTATTATTGATTTTAAATAACAGGGATAGAGGAAACAAAGATGATAACAACTAGAAGCCTGTCAAACGGCATAAGAATAATAATGGAAACCATGCCGCAGGTTCAGTCCATGGCTATTGGAATAATGGTCAGAGCAGGTGCAGTGGATGAACAGGCGAAACACTCGGGAATTTCTCATTTTGTAGAACACATGATGTTTAAGGGAACCAGCAACAGAAATGCAAGACAGATTGCAGGAGATATAGATAAAATAGGTGGGCAGATAAATGCTTTTACAGGAAAGGAAATGACCTGTTATTATGTAAAATCCATTGCAAAAAATTACAAGAAAGCGGCAGAAGTTTTGGTGGATATGCTTGAGAATTCCATTTTTGAAAAGACTGAACTGGACAGAGAGAGGAAAGTAATCTGTGAAGAAATAAAGATGACTAAAGATGCTCCTGATGATTTGGCACATGATACATTTGTTTCAAATATGTTCAAGGGAAGCAACCTGGGACATTCTATTTTAGGAACACCGTCTTCTTTATCAAGGATAACCCATAATGTGATGAAGGAGTATGTTGAAAAACAGTATACGAGGGATAGCATTGTTGTATCTGTTTCAGGTAATTTTGACTGCGATGATGTGTGTGATTATTTTGAGAATAACTTTCAAAAGCTAAAGGCAAAGAAAGAAGCCCTCAAATGGAAGAATTATAAATACAGCCCATTTACTAAATCACAGGTAAAGGACATACAGCAGGCCCATATTTGTTTAGGTACTAAAGGTCCCACACTTCAAGATGAGAAATTTTATGATTTTCAGGTTCTGAATAATATTTTAGGCGGCAGCATGAGTTCAAGACTTTTCCAGAATATCAGAGAGCAAAAGGGACTGGCTTATTCAGTTTATTCTTCAAGTGGAAATTTCAGCAAAGACGGATATTTTGAAATATATGCAGGAGTTAATCAAGATAAGATAGGTTCTGCAATCGAAGGTATAGAAGAGGAACTGGAAACACTTTCTAAAGAGCCTGTATCTCTTGAAGAACTTAATTCATCAAAAGAGCAGCTTAAGGCAAGCTATGTTTTCAGTCAGGAAAACACTTCAGCCAGAATGATGGTAAACGGGAAAAACTTTATTTTGCTGAATAAGGTGTTCCATCCTGAAGAGGTTATTTCCGGATATGACGGCGTTACAATCCGCAGTATTGATGACATCAAAGATAAAATTTGCGATTTCAGAAATTATAGCTGTTCATGTGTATCCAATAAGAAAGTGGATTTAAGGAAACTGATGGTATAGATAAAGATATTGAAATAATTTAACGACCGGAGAGGGCATTATATGAAACTGAAAATTATAAGTAAAAGCGGAGTTTTACCGAAATATGAAACTGAGGGAGCAGCCGGTTTTGATATAAGGGCATATTTAAAAAATGATTTTATCCTTAAATCAGGTGAGCGAGCTTTGGTTCCAACGGGATTGTTTTTTCAGATTCCGAAGGGGTATGAAGCTCAGGTCAGGGCTAGAAGCGGTCTTGCTATAAGAAACGGAATAGGGCTGGTTAATGGAATAGGAACTGTTGATTCCGATTACAGAGGTGAGATTAAAGTGCCTTTAATAAACTGGAGTAATGAAGACTTTACAATACATAATGGTGACAGGATTGCACAGGTTGTGATAAATAAATATGAGTATGTTGAATTTGAAATAACGGACAAACTTTCATATACCGAACGGGGAGAGGGCGGTTTTGGACATACAGGGGTATAATTATGCAGATGAGATTAGATTTAGAAGAAAGAGAACTGAGGGAACTTTCCGGCTTTGCAACTAAAGCTGTGAATAGCAAAGGAAGAGAAGTTGAAGAAACCCAGTGTGAATATAGAACGATATTTCAGAGAGATAGGGATAGAATAATACATTCAAAAGCTTTCAGGAGACTTATGCATAAAACTCAGGTGTTTCTTTCTCCGGAGGGAGATCACTATAGAACCAGGCTAACTCATACTATTGAGGTCAACCAGGTGGCAACAAGTATAGCAAGAATCCTTAATCTTAATATGGATTTGACCAATGCGATTGCTCTTGGACATGATCTGGGACATACTCCTTTTGGACATAACGGAGAAATTGTACTTAACTCTATTCATCCCGGAGGATTTCATCACAATATACAAAGCCTAAGAGTCATCGATGTTCTGGAGAATCACAATAATAAGAGAGGTATGAATCTGAGTTATGAAGTAAGAAACGGAATCCTGCACCATACCGGAAAAACTCTGCCGGATACTCCAGAGGGTCAGGTTGTGAAAATCAGCGATAGAATCGCATATATAAACCATGATATAGATGATGCCATCAGAAGCGGCGTTATCTCCACCGAAGATTTGCCCGAATCTTCTCTTGAACTCTTTGGCTGCAGTCACGGAGAAAGAATTATGAATATGATAGAGAATGTGGTGAAAAATAGTGACGGAATGCCTACGGTGGCAATGGATGAAAAACATACGGCAGAGCTTAACTTATTAAGAAATTTTATGTTCAGGAATGTGTATAAGAGTAACTCGGTTAAAAGAGAAGAGGATCTTGCAAAACTTGAAGTTGTGATAACTTCGTTATACAATCATTTTCTGGAGCATCCCAAAGAGTTGCCGGAGGACCTTCAGATTATAGCAAAGGAAGAAGGTACAAATATAGCGGTCAAAGACTATGTGGCAGGAATGACAGACAGATTTGCAGTTAAGATGTATTCAGAGATCTTCGTACCTCAGAAATTTTAAAAACATATAGAATTTAGTATAAAAATTCAAAGAAAGGACAGATGCGATGAGCTTTTCTATTTCTCAGAGTTCAATTGAAAGTTTAAAGAATCAAGTTGATATTGTGAATGTTATCGGTCAAGTGGTTCCGCTAAAACGAGCAGGCTCAAATCATAAAGGTATTTGTCCTTTTCACAATGAAAAAACACCGTCTTTTGTCGTATCGGAACAAAAGCAGTATTTTACCTGCTTTGGATGCGGTGCTTCGGGTGATGTTATAGAATTTGTAAAGCGATATTATAATATGGACTTTTCAGAAGCCGTTGAAAAACTTGCAGATGAATATGGAATTCTGCTGGAAAAAAATGGCGGTTATGATAATAGGAATGAATATTATGAAATAAACAGGATAACGGCTGAATTTTTTTATCATTCATTCACCCAAAAAGCAAACAAAGGGTATGCTTATATGAAAAATAGGGGGATTGCTCCCGCCGTGCTGAAAAAATTTGGAATAGGATATGCCGACAGAGAGTGGGACAGCCTCTATAAACATTTAAAATTCAAGGGTGTTGAAGATAAAAAAATGCGGGAATTAGGTTTGATTTCGGGTTCTAAGGGTAAATACTATGATAGATTTAGGAATCGTGTGATGTTCCCAATAATCAATACCGGCGGCAAGGTAATAGGCTTTGGCGGAAGAACTGTAGATGATGAAAATGAACCCAAATATCTCAATTCTCCTGAAAGTATCATTTTTCAGAAGAAAAATAATCTATACGGACTTAATATTTCCAGGCAGTCAGCAGGCAAAGAAGGAAAAATGATTCTGGTAGAAGGTTATATGGATGTGATTTCGCTGTTTCAGAGTGGCGTTGAGAATGTGGCGGCAAGTTTAGGTACAGCTCTCACTGAAAATCAGGCAAAGCTTCTTAATCGTTATGTCAAAGAGGTGATTTTGAGCTATGATTCAGATTCTGCCGGTAGAAAAGCTGCATTAAGAGGGATAGAAATTCTGAGGAAAGAAAAGTCAAAGGTAAAGGTTTTACATGTTACTGACGGAAAAGATCCGGACGAATATATTAAAAAAAACGGGAAGAAAGCTTTTTTGGAATTAATTGATAAAGCTCTTCCTTATGGAGATTACAAACTTGAATCTGCAAAGAACGGTTATGATCTTGAACTTGATGAAGACAGACTGGAATATCTTCAGAAGGCAGTAGAAATAATATCAGAAATGACTCCGCTGGAGCAGGAAATTTACAAGAAAAAAGTTTCCAAAGACTTGGGGATTTCTCAATCTGCAATTGATAGAGAATTATACCGGAATTTTAAGACTACAGATGAAAAGAACCGTGACAGAAATGGAAGAGAAGATTTGCAAAATGATAACCCGGAGCTTTCATCATTGGAAAAGACATTGATAAAACTGGCTTTTTCCGAAGAAACATATATAGATAAGATTATTTCTGAACCTGATTTAATTCAGTCGGGATTTTGTCGTAAGATTTTGTCGGTGGCTCATGAAGACTTGAGAATTCATAGCTTTTTCAAACTCGAAAACATACTCTCCGGTTTGGAGGATAGAGAGATTGTCATTTTAAGAGATGTTATTGATAACACTGTAATTGACAACAACCATGAGGAGGTATTCAAAGAGTGTGTTAGAAAGAACCGGGCGCGGCTTCTTGCTGAAAAAGAAAAAGTTTTGCTGCTCAAGCTTTCCATGGCAGACGAAGAAAGTAATGAGGATTCTATTAGAAAGATTACTGATGAATTGATGAAGGTTCAGAAGGATAAAAAGAAATTTATGCAGTAATTTGGTGTAAGGGGAAATGATGAGTAAGGACACTACAAAAAACAATGAGAAATTAAGTAAGAGGAAAGATAGCGCATCGGATGAAAGAGATCCGATTCAGGATATGAGTCCGGAGGAGATGAAAGAAGAACTTATCTCAAGATTGTTAGGTGAGGCTCGCGGGAAGAATAATATTTTAACTCTTACAGATATGGCAAAACACTTGGATGCCCACGACATCGATAAAAATACCATTGATGATATATATGACTGCCTGATGGCAAAAGATGTGGAAATAAAGTCAGAAACATCTCCGGAGGAGTTCACATTATTGTTAGAGAATGATGAGGAAGATGATGAAGACAAAGATGATGATGCTGATGGTGTTATAGTTCAGAAAAACGGAGAAATCGATGTAGATGCCACTGTACCGAAGGGCATTGCAATAGATGATCCCGTCAGAATGTATTTGAAGGAGATAGGTAAAGTACCGCTGCTTTCTGCAGATGAAGAAATAGATCTTGCACAGAGAATGGAAGAAGGGGATGATTATGCAAAGCAAAGACTCTGCGAAGCAAATCTCCGTCTGGTTGTAAGTATTGCAAAGAGATATGTAGGGAGGGGAATGCTTTTTCTGGATCTGATTCAAGAAGGAAATCTGGGTTTGATAAAAGCCGTAGACAAGTTTGATTATAGAAAAGGATATAAATTTTCCACCTACGCTACATGGTGGATCAGACAGGCTATTACAAGGGCAATAGCAGACCAGGCACGAACTATCAGAATCCCTGTTCACATGGTTGAAACAATAAATAAGCTGATTAGAGTGTCAAGACAGCTGCTTCAGACTTATGGAAGAGAACCTACTCCGGAGGAAATTTCAAAGGAGATGGGAATAACCGTTGAAAAGGTCAGAGAAATTCAAAAGATCGCTCAAGAACCTGTATCGCTTGAAACTCCAATCGGTGAGGAAGAAGACAGTCATTTGGGTGATTTTATACCGGATGATGATGTTCCGGCACCGGCAGAAGCTGCAGCATTTTCAATGTTAAAAGAACAGCTGGTGGAGGTTCTTGACACATTAACAGACAGAGAGCAGAAAGTTTTGAAACTTCGCTTCGGTTTAGATGACGGAAGGTCAAGAACCTTGGAGGAAGTAGGTAAGGAGTTTGATGTAACCCGTGAAAGAATTCGTCAAATTGAGGCAAAGGCTCTGAGAAAGCTTCGTCATCCGAGCAGAAGTAAGAAACTGAAGGATTACTTAGAATAGGCAAATACAAGAACTCCACTTTTATGTGGAGTTCTTTTGGGAATTTTGGAAGTTACAGTTGTGAACATAGCTGCGGGTGTGGAGGATTTATGAAATTAAGTGACAGATTACAGGCTATGGCGGAGGAGGTCAGCTTTGGAGAAACTTTAGCTGACATCGGAACAGATCATGGTTACCTTCCAATCTATTTAAAACAGATTGGAAAATGTCCCCATGTCATTTTATCTGATATAAGCAGAGGTTCTTTAGAAAAAGCTTTAAAAGATTGTAATTTATATAGACCGGGAGTGAAATTCGATATTCGAGAAGGTGATGGACTTAAAGTTTTAAAATCAGGGGAAGTTGATGTTATTTCCATTGCAGGGATGGGAGGAATTTTAATTTCTTCGATACTGGAAGATGACATTAGTCATTCAAGAAGTTTTAAAAAGTTTATTTTACAGCCTAGAAATAACTTAGGGCATTTAAGATTTTGGCTTCACAATAACGGCTTTAGAATAGAGAAAGAAATCATTGTGAAGGAGGGAAAGTTTCTTCCCAGCATATTCATCGTTACGCCTTTGATTGATTTTAAAAAGGAGCCTACAAAATGTGCAGAAGAGGAAAAATCCCCCCTATGGGAATATCCGGATACTTTAATTAGCAATAAGAATGAGTACACACAAGAATACCTATTAAGGGAACTTTCTAAACATCGTGCCATTAAGGAAAAATTAGGATACGGAAATTTATCCAGAAAGCATGATGTAGATGAAAATATAGCCAGAATCGAAACTTTGATGGGAGAATTATAAATGATAAAAAGTGAATTTTATAAGATGATGGAGAAATTATGTCCAAATGATTTAGCAGAATCATGGGATAACTGCGGTATTCAAATAAATACAGAAAAAGATAAAGTAAATAGGGTACTTACAGCTTTAGAAATCACAGATTCTGTTATAGATGAAGCTGTTTCTAAAGGATGTGATGTGATTGTAACTCATCATCCTATGACAAGGTCGGGAATGACAAGTGTTGACTATAATAATTTTATGGGAAAGTTATATATTAGGCTGATAACCGCCGGCATTTCAGTCTATTCATGCCACACATCCTTTGATAAAATCGATGGCGGCAATAATGATTATCTGGCGCATCTTTTAGGACTTGATAATGTGGGCAGGTTTGCAAAGGATAACGAATTCTGCAGAAGAGGATATCTGCCATTGCCCCTTATCCCGGGGGAAATTGTTGAAATTCTAGAAAAAAAATTGGGTGTTGACTCAAGATATTTCAGATTTATAGGGGAGCCTGACAGTAAACTGCTAAAAGTCGGAATCTGTACAGGTGGAGGTGCCGATTTTATTCAAGATGCCTTTGAAGAAGGATGCGATTTATTTATTACCGGTGATGTTAAATATCATTTTGCCCAGGCGGCAAAGGCAATGGGAATTGCAGTCCTTGATGCCGGACACTTTGCTACGGAGAAAATCTTTGCCGAAAACATGGCAGACAAAATTAATCAAAAAAATTGTATAGAAGTGATAGCTTCTGAGATTGATATTAATCCTTATTTGTGGTAAAATTCGTGTTCATGGGTAGGTCAGATGGTCGCGTGCGAGAGCATGAGGAAAGTCCGGGCTCCAAAGGGTAAGGATGCCGTGATAACATCCGGCGTAGGTAACTATAGGGAAAGTGCAACAGAAACATACCGCCGAAACGGGTAGTGCCGTGGTAAGGTTGAAATGGTGAGGTAAGAGCTCACCGGCAATGTGGAGACATATTGGCCGTGTAAACCCCATCCGGAGCAAGGTCGGTGGGACAAAGGCGGCTACCCGCTGCCTCCCAAATGGTGGACCGCATGAGCGCACAGAGATGCAACGCCTAGATAGATGATCATCGAATACAGAACCCGGCTTACAGACCTGCCCGTTTTTTTGTATAATTTTTTTAATGATGAATGATTATAAGCTATAAATCAGGGAATGTTATATAAATAGGAAAGGAAAATCGCTTTAAGATGGCAGGAAATACAGGTGAAAACATCATAAAAACACATGCAGAAAATAAAATGGGAACAGCTCCCATTGGGAAGCTTTTAGCTTCGATGGCATGGCCTGCTGTTTTGTCTATGACTATTGTGGCTTTGTACAATATAGTCGACAGTATATTTGTCGCAATGATTAGTCAAAAGGCACTGACTGCGGTTTCACTTATACTGCCGATACAAATACTTATGATTTCTGTAGCAGTGGGCAGTGCGGTGGGTGTTAATTCGCTGATTGCCAGAAGACTGGGGGCAAGAAGATTTGATGAAGCCAACAAAGCTGCAAGTACCAGCATAAGAATTGGAATCTTTAATTTTGCAATATTTGCTCTGATGGGTTTATTTTTTGCCAAACCTTTTTTGACCTTATACACAAGTGATCCTGTTATTTTTTCCTATGGCAACAGTTATTTGAGAATTGTGACCATATTCTGCATCTTTATTATGGTGGAGATACAGATGGAAAAGGTTTTGCAGGCAACCGGCAACATGGTTGCTCCTATGATAATAAGTATGAGTGGCGCTGTTACAAATATCATATTGGATCCTATTTTAATCTTTGGAATGTTTGGATTTCCCAGGATGGAGGTTCAGGGTGCTGCAATTGCCACTGTGACAGGACAATTTGTTTCTTTAATAGTTGCGGCATATATTGTGTCAACCGGAGAAAAAGCAGTTGACATTCAGCTAAAAGGTTTTAAACTGGACTGGAACATAGTGAAAGATATATATGCAGTGGGATTTCCCGGAATGGTTATGCAGGCCATCGGCTCAGTTATGTTATTTGGCTACAATGCTATATTAAGCTCTTCTGCCGCTGCAATTGCCGTTCTGGGAGTATATTTCAAACTGCAATCCTTCGTGTTTATGCCTCTTTTTGGACTGAATCAGGGAGCTATGCCTATAATAGGATACAACTATGGTGCAAGGAACAAAGTAAGACTTATGGAGGTTTATAAGAAAGCCTTAATCGTTGCCATTACAGTAATGGTTTTTGGATTTGCTCTGTTTCAAATTGCTCCCGATATGCTTCTTACATTTTTTAGTGCAGATAAAGAAATGCTCAGGGTAGGAGTACCGGCACTTAGAATAATAAGCTTGTGCTTTATTCCTGCAGCTTTTGATGTAATATCCTCTGCACTTTTTCAGAGTACGGGTCATGGTATTTACAGTTTATGGGCATCTTTGATTCGTCAGTTACTGGGAATCCTGCCTTTGGCATATGTGTTGTATAATTATGCCGGTCTTACGACTTCGTGGTTTTCTTTTCCCCTTGCCGAAATTATGGGACTTATATATACGGCGATAATGACTCGAAATCTCTATATAAAGGAGATAAAGAACTTATAGTAAAATTATATTGATTTTTTTAATCAGGTGTTGTGATGAGACTAGGTATCGATATTGGATCCACAACGGTTAAGCTTGTGGTAATAGACGAAAAAGAAAATATTAAGTATTCGAGATATGAAAGACATTTATCGAATGTCTTTGAAAAGGTGAATGAACTTATCAAAGACATGTATGAAGAGATGGGAGATATAGATCTAAAAACTGTAATTACAGGTTCAGGAGGTCTGGCCCTTGCAAAACTTATCAACATAAAGTTTGAGCAGGAAGTTATATCGTGCAGCAAGGCAGTAGAGGAGCTTATTCCCGATACAGAAGTTGCAATAGAACTTGGTGGCGAAGACGCCAAAATCACATTCTATGGTGCCACAGTTGAACAGAGGATGAATGGAACCTGTGCCGGCGGTACAGGTGCATTTATTGATCAAATGGCGATTTTGCTGAATACAGATGCTATGGGATTAAATGAAGCGGCAAAGCAGTATAAAATAATATATCCTATTGCGGCAAGGTGCGGAGTGTTTGCAAAGACTGATATACAGCCGTTGATAAATGAAGGAGCCTCTATACCTGATCTGGCTGCGTCAATATTTCAGGCAGTGGTAAATCAAACTATCAGCGGTTTAGCCTGCGGTCATGTTATAAAGGGCAATGTTGCATTTTTGGGAGGTCCCTTATCATTTCTATCTGAGCTTAGAAAGGCTTTTGTGGATACACTGAAGCTGAAAGAAAATGAAATTATCTTCCCTGAAGATTCCAAGTATTTTGTTGCCATAGGCGCAGCAATGCTGGCAAATACACAGCCTGAGCTCAAGTTATCGGAGCTTGTTAAAAGAATGAAAGAGGCGGATAGGACTTCTATGTCTGAAACCAAACATGTGGAGCCTCTTTTTAATGATGAAGAAGAATACGATGAATTTATTTCAAGACATAACAGGGACAAAATCAGCCGTAAAGATATAAAAAAGGTTAAAGGAAAGGTGTTCCTAGGGATAGATGCAGGCTCTACAACAACTAAAGCAGCTTTGATAGATGAGGACAGAAATCTTTTATACTCTTTTTACAGAAGTAATCAGGGAAATCCGGTTGAGGCTGTCAAAAGTATGCTTTATGAACTTTACGACCAGTTGCCGGATGAGGCGATTATTGCAAATACAGCAGTAACCGGATACGGTGAGAGCTTAATCAAGGCAGCTTTTAAAGCTGATTTCGGTGAAATCGAGACTATGGCTCATTATAAAGCCGCTGAGGAATTTTTACCCGGTGTTGATTTTATTCTTGACATTGGCGGTCAGGATATGAAATGCATGAAGATAAAAGATGGTGCTATATATAACATCATGCTGAATGAAGCCTGTTCCTCGGGATGCGGCTCTTTTCTGGAAACCTATGCCAAATCAGTCAATCTGGACACCTATGCATTTGCAAAAGAGGCTTTATTTGCAGACAATCCCGTTGACCTGGGAACAAGATGTACGGTTTTTATGAATTCCAAGGTTAAACAGGCGCAGAAGGAAGGTGCATCCATTGGGGACATTTCCGCAGGATTATCATATTCTGTCATCAAAAATGCACTGTACAAAGTCATCAAACTTAGAAATACTGAAGACACAGGCAAGAAAATCGTTGTTCAAGGCGGGACTTTTATGAACGATGCCGTTCTTAGGAGTATTGAACAGATAATCGAAAAGAATGTTGTAAGACCGGATATTGCAGGACTAATGGGGGCATACGGCTGTGCTTTGATTGCACAGGAACACTATGTTGAAGGAACAAGGTCAACAATCCTGAACAGAAATGATCTTGACTATTTCCATATGGAACATTCCAACGGAAGATGCAGGCAGTGTGAGAATCAGTGTATTCTGACTATAAATAAATTTAGTGACGGAACAAAGTTTATAACGGGAAACCGTTGTGAAAAAGGTGCTGGCGGTGCAATGTACAGCAAACAAGTTCCAAATCTCTATGATTATAAACTGAGAAGATTATTTGATTATAAGCCTCTTGATGATATTCAGGCAACCAGGGGGACGGTGGCAATTCCAAGAGTTCTCAATATGTACGAGGATTATCCTTTTTGGTTTACACTATTTACGGAGCTTAAATTCAAAGTTGAGTTGTCACCTGCTTCAACTAAGGCAATATATAATTTAGGAATCGACAGCATTTCATCGGATACAGCATGTTATCCGGCAAAACTTGTGCATGGACATATTAAATGGTTAGTTGATAAAGGGCATAAATTCATCTTTTATCCCAGTCTTAATTACGAAGAAAATGAAGATCCTACATCTCCTAATCATTACAACTGCCCGATAGTTGCCACATATCCTGAAGTTATCGCAAATAATATGGATGAACTTTTGGAAGAAAATGATGTTAATTTTTTACATCCGTTTTTGCCTTTTGACAATGATACAAGACTTTCCAAGGAACTTGATCGTGCTTTTGAGAATTTTCATATTAGAAAAGATGAAATTATCCGGGCCGTTGCAAGTGCCAGAAAAGAACACCATCGCTTTAAAAATGATATGAAAAAGCAAGGTGAATATGCTATTAAATATGCCAGAGATCACAACAAAAAAATCATAATTCTGGCAGGAAGACCTTATCATTTAGATCCTGAAATTAACCACGGCATAGATAAGATGATAAATTCATTTGATCTGGTGGTGGTAACAGAGGATTCTGTTGCTTCTATGGTTGAGCTGGCAAGACCTATGAGAGTATTGGATCAGTGGATGTATCATTCCAGACTATATAAGGCTGCCACCTTTGCGGGAAAACATGATGACATAGAGCTGATTCAGTTAAATTCGTTTGGATGTGGGTTAGATGCAGTTACCACAGATCAGGTGGAGGAAATCTGCAATAAAAATAATAAACTATATACTGTACTTAAGATTGATGAGGTTTCCAATTTGGGTGCAGCAAAGATCCGGGTTCGTTCATTGAAGGCAGCCATGGAAGAGAGAGAAAAGAATGACATCAAGGTTACTCCTGATAACAGTCCGTCGAAGAGAATTGTTTTTACAAAGGAGATGCGAAAGGACTATACAATTTTAATTCCTCAGATGTCGCCGATACATTTCAACTATATGAAAGAAGTTATAAGTTTCTGCGGTTATAATGCGGAACTTCTTCCTCCTGTTGATAAAAATTCAGTTGAAGAAGGATTAAGGTACATAAATAATGACGCATGTTATCCGACAATCGTAACTCTCGGACAGATTATATCTGCTCTGAAATCAGGAAAATACGATTTAGATAAGACGGCAGTTTTCATGTCTCAGACCGGAGGAGGCTGCAGAGCCAGCAACTATGTTTCGCTTCTGCGTAAAGCACTGAAGGATATGGATATGGAGCAAATCCCTGTGATTTCATTCAATGCCGTAGGGCTTGAAAAAAATCCCGGATTTAAAATAACCCCAAAGATGGCGTTTATGCTTGCAGTCGCTTGTGTTTACGGTGATTTGATAATGAGAGTTTTATATGCCACAAGACCTTATGAAAAGATTCCGGGAACCTGTGAAAAATTATTAAAAAAATGGCATGGACCCATAATTGAGAATATTCTTCACTTCAGAAGAAAGAGATATATAAAAAACATTAAAGAAATTGTTTCTGATTTTGATAATGTTGAAAGAACAGGTGAAGCTAAGCCTAAGGTCGGAGTTGTTGGAGAAATTTTAGTGAAATATCATCCTAATGCTAATAACGACATAGTTGGAACTATAGAAGCAGAAGGCGGAGAGGCAGTCGTTTTAGATTTAATAGACTTCTTTCTATATGGTTTTGAAAGTGAGAAATTTAATTATGAGCATCTTTCGGGAAGCTGGAAGGTTATGAAAATAAATGAAATTGCCAAGAATTTAGTGGAAATGCTGAGACAACCTGTTCGAAAGCCTTTAAGAGAAAGCAAATATTTCACTGAGCCTGACAGAATTGAAAAAACTGCAGATACAGCAGCCGAAATTCTTTCAATAGGTAATCAATGTGGAGAAGGCTGGCTGCTTACCGGTGAAATGGCAGAACTTATTAAAAGTGGAGTAGAAAATATTGTTTGTTTACAACCTTTTGCCTGTTTGCCAAACCATGTGACAGGAAAAGGCATGATGAAAGCCTTAAGAAAGAAATACCCTAAAGCAAATATAGCTGCAATAGATTTCGATCCGGGTGCCAGTGATGTAAACCAGCTGAACAGAATTAAACTGATGATGAGTACAGCACACAAAAATGTGGATAAGAAAATATAGAAAATCATTAAAATCAGTATTGACTTCCCCTTACTATGGTGGTAATCTGCAATTGTAAAAAAATGTCAATAGATGATTGGCAGTGATTTAGGATTTCATACATTTGAAAATTGCAAGCAGCAACCTTTCAAGTGTAATGAAATCCTATTTTTATTGCATCATTTTGGCATCAGCTTGTGATGGGAGAGAAGCGTGGTGTTTTTTTAAAAGCTTCTTCAATCCTTTCCTTGGGAACTGCATATCCTTTTGAAAGAGAATATAGCATCTTGTTAAGGAATATACGAGTTTATTTTTACATCTGCTTCACATAGGGTGAGGCTTTTTTCTTATAAAGTAACATTAGGGGGAGAGAAAGTGGATATTAGAAAGAAAAACAAGAAAAATTTATTGATTGTTATAGCAGTTTTAATCTTTATCTTGTGTACCGGTTTTTTGCCGAGGGATGACAGTAATATTTCTTTTGCTTTAGCCAGATCCGGTTATTGCTGGGGGAGTAAAGTAAATGATAAAGCGCTCAACCGAAAAAATGGTATTTCCTATGGTACAGGGAATGGACAGCTTGTGTGCACTACTTATGTGTCATGGGCTGTTCATAACTTATACAGGGTAATAGGTTACCCAAGCGGCGGAGTTGTCACCACACACTATAACTGGCTTAAAAATAATGCTGAACATGTGTGTACAATTTCCAATCCGTCTGCTTATAAAAGATATAAGAATAAAGTAAAACCGGGAGATATTGTAGTATATAATACAGGGAATAATTTTAACGGTATATGGGTTCATGTTGCAATAGTAGGTGGTGATTCCAGAACTTTGCATCATGCAATAAGCAGCGGCGTCAGATATAAATTCACACTTGGCGGCTGGCTTGGAACTGCTGCGGATGTCAGAAAGCAAGCATCTTCCTGCAAAGTTTACAGACTCTTAGCGCCGGAAACAGGGAAGCTTACAATGACAAAGGCTGTGAGCCGGGACAAATCTATAGTGGGCAAGTTGAACAATTATAGTTTGAAGGGTGCCGTATATAAGGTTTATAAGAGAAAATCCGGTTCAGCAATTCACACATTTAAAATAGATAAAAAGGGAAATACACATATCTGGAAGGTAAAAGCAGGCACTTACTATATAAGAGAGACAAAGGCTCCAAAACATTTTAAACTGGACAAAACATGGTACAAAGTCACTGTTAAGCCCGGAAAAACCGGTGTGTTTAAAGCAAAGGATGTACCTCTATTCACCAAGTCGGGTATACTTTTAAAGAAAACTTCTGCAGACACGAAAAAACCCTTGTCAGATGCTGTCTATGAAATCAAATTCTATGACAATGATGATAATAATACTAAAGGAAAGCCCGTTAAAGTATGGAAAATTAAAACTGATGAAAACGGTTGTGGAAATCTGAAAAATTCCAAACATTTACTGACGGGGAATCCTTTTAAAAATGATAAAAAAGAAATACTTTTGCCATTCGGTACATACTCATACAGGGAGGTAAAGGCACCTGATGGATATCAGATAGATAAGAAAACTTATGTATCAGGTCAGATTAACGATGTGAAATATAATCTGAGAAACGTATCAGATATTAAACTTACGCCAAAGTTAAAAACAGAGGCACGGGACAAAGGTACAAATTCAAACATTTTATCCTTCAGAAAAGATGCTGAGATTACCGACAGGGTTAATTATTACAATCTTGATGTAGGTAAAAACTATGTTATTAAAGGCAGCATAGTGGATAAAGCTACAAAGAAGGTTATAAATACAAATGGTAAGCCTGTAACTGCAGAAAGAAGTTTTACTGCAGAAAAGGAAAGCGGAGAGATAAGCCTTGATTACTCTTTTGATGCAATGAAGTTTCGGGGAAAGACCTTAGTTATATTTGAAGAACTGTTCTTTGAAGGGAAAAAAGTGGCAGAACATCGTGATGAATTGGATGCAAAACAGACTCTTTATTCGCCTGCTGTTAAAACTAATGCTGCAGGTAATAAAACCTTGATGCAGATTACTGATTTGTCCAGAGAATCGATTATTGTGGATAAGGTTAAATACAGTAATTTAATTCCCGGTAAGGAATATAAAGTAGCCGGGGTACTGATGGATAAAAATAGCCGAAAACCTATTTTAGACAAGAACGGTAAAAAGATTACAGGTGGCAAATTATTCAGGGCAGAGAGACCTGACGGTGAAATAGAAATAGAATTTCAACTGGACTCCGAAGAACTTGCCGGTAAAACAACGGTAGTATTTGAAAAGCTTTATTATGGAAATAATGTCATCGCAATACACGAAGATATTAACGACAAGAATCAGACCGTTAGAATCCCAAAATTAAAAACTAAGGCAAAGACCGGTTCGTCGGTAATCGGTGCCAAACCGGAGAAGGAATTTATTTCTATAGTTGACACAGTAAAATACAGTAATCTGATTTCAGGGAAGAGATATACCGTTTCCGGCATTTTAATTGATAAAAATACAGGAAAACCTTTGCTGAATTCTAATAATGAAAAGATAAAGTCCGAAAAGACATTTGTTGCGAATGCATCAAATGGGGAAATCGATATTGAATTTAAGGTGGAAAAAAGCATTGCAAGGGGCAAGAGCATTGTAGTGTTTGAGGACTGCTATTATGAAAATATAAAGATTGCAAGTCATTCTGATATAAAAGACAAAAATCAAACTGTGCATTTTGAGAATAAAAGAGTTAAAGAAGAAAATCATAAGCCTAAAATCACAAGTCAGAATAATAGAGTTAAAACAGGGGATAAATCTACAATATGGAAGTATGTTATCTTACTCATATCGGCACAGCTTCTCCTTGCGTTTATTCTCTTATCCAAATTCTTGAAAAAAAATATGGCATAGTGTATAATGAATTGGTCATTTGATAAGAAATATTATACAAAAGGAGGTGTCTCCATGGGAAGACACGGTACAATAGCAGGAAGAAAAGCAGCACAGGATTCTAAGAGATCAGCTCTTTTTACTAAATATGCTAAAACAATCACAGTTGCTGCCAAGGATGGAGGAGATCCGGAATACAATTCAGCACTTCGTGTTGCTATCGAAAAAGCAAAGGGTATCGGAATGCCGAATGACAATATAAATCGTGCAATTAAGAAGGGTACAGGAGAATTAAGCGGAGCTTCATACGAAGAATTGAAATTTGAAGGATATGGTGCAGGAGGGGTGGCAATCGTTGTTGACTGTCTCACTGACAATACTAACAGAACCACATCAGCTGTACGCTCCTCTTTTGATAAACACGGAGGAAATCTCGGAACTCCCGGATGTGTGTCATATATGTTTTCCAGAAAAGGTGTGATCCTGATTGAGAAGAACGATGATATTGACGAAGATACTTTGATGGATGCTGCATTGGAAGCCGGTGCGGAAGATATGGTTAATAATGAAGACAGTTTTGAAATTATTACAGAACCTTCAGATTATCTTGCTGTGGATGAAGCTCTCAGAAAGGCAGGGTATGAATTAGTTGAATCTGAAATCAGCTATGTTCCGTCTGTAGAAAGTACTCCTGATGAAAATGACCTTAAAAAATTAAAAAAACTTGTTGATGTGCTTGAAGATAATGATGATGTGCAGTCGGTTCACACCAACTGTGCAATTGAGCTTGAATAAGCCGAGATACAAAAGCTTTGATACATTTAAAGTCAATTCAAGAAGTCATATACATTGCAGTCTGTGTGTATGACTTCTTTTCTTTTAATGGATAAATAGTATTGTTATTTGTTCGGTAAAGTAGTATAATTTACTTGCCTAGAACATTTGTTGAGGGCTCTTAATTGAACCTACAACACTTAATCGGGAATCCGGGTTCATTGTGGGCTGTCATGCCTTTTTATAAGGACGACAAAACACCGTGGCAGGATACCCACCTATCATTACGATAGGCGTCAATTAAGCCCTAACGGTGTTTCTGGGTTGTTTTTATATAAGTGAGAATTGGATAGGATTATGGATAGAATTGTAATAATCGACGGAAACAGTTTAATAAATAGAGCATATTATGCCATGCAAAGACCTATGATAACGAAAGAGGGTATTTACACTCAGGGAATTTACGGATTTCTGAATATGCTTTCCAGAATTAAAGAGGATTATTCTCCTGAATATATTGCTGTGGCATGGGATAGAAAATCACCGACTTTCAGGCACAAGGAATATAAGGAGTATAAAGCAGGAAGGAAGAAAATGCCTCCTGAACTTGCGATGGAACTGCCGATTATCAAAGAAATTTTAGATGCCATGAAAATTTCAAATTTAGAAATAGACGGTTTTGAGGCAGATGACATAATCGGAACGATTTCCAGAATTGCAGAGGGGAAGGGTATAAGCCCGCTAATTATAACAGGAGACAAGGATGCTCTGCAGCTATCCGGCAAGATAACTAAGGTTTTAATTACCAAAAGAGGTATTACAGACTTTGAAATATATGATTATGATAAAATGCTTGAAAGATATGAACTTACTCCACAGCAGTTTATAGATCTTAAAGGGCTTATGGGAGATTCTTCAGATAATATTCCCGGGATACCCGGAGTTGGTGAAAAGACGGGGATTAAACTTCTTAAACAGTTCGGTTCCGTTGCAAATTTATTGAAAAATACAGAAGAGATCAAGAACGAGAAGCTAAGAAATAAGGTTGAAGAAAATGCACAGTTGGCAGCTATGAGCAGAAGTCTGGCTGAAATAAACAGATTTGTACCACTTGATATTGATTTTGAGGATTTCAGGTGTGAGGAGCCTGACTCAGATAAAATTATAGAACTCTATACAAAACTGGAATTTAATTCTTTTCTTAAGAAAATGTCTAATCGTAATCCGGATTCCAAGGTTAACAATTTAACTGAAGATAAAACGGAGTATGAGAAGATTATAATTAAAAATGAAGAAGATTTGGAGAAGCTTGAGGTTGTCAGTAACGAAGAAGAAATTATAATCAAAACATTTGGAAATAACGATCATGTCGGCATACCGTTAGTAGAAGGAATGTCCGTTATTTCAGGAAAACTGTATTTTTATATAGATTTTGACGAGATTAAACCTGATTTGATAACTGAGATTTTTAATAAGAAAAATGTGAGGTTTATCGGACATGAGCTCATATCTGACTACTATATGCTGGGTTTTTATGGGCTGACGAATTATTGCACAGAATTTGATACCTCCATTGCAGCCTATGTCCTTGAACCGTCCAAATCCAACTATGACATTAAAACCTTGGCATTTGAAATACTTCGCACAGAAATTGAAAGTGAGCAGGACTTTCGGAAAAATCGGGGACAGATGGATTTGTTGGGTGAGAATAAGATGGCATTTGCAGAGTACGGTTTCAACTGGTGCAGGTGCATAAAACTTCTTCATACAGCCTTTTTACGGAAGTTAGAGACAGAAGGTGAACTTAAAATTTGTACAGATATCGAATTCCCTTTGATTGAGGTTCTTGCCGATATGCAGCGATGCGGAATTGAAACCGATAAAACTGTACTGGAAGAGCTTGGAAATTCATTACAGCTTCAGATTTTGGATTTAGAAAAGGAAATACATGAACTTGCAGGGGAGAAATTTAATGTTAATTCTCCGGCACAGCTGGGACCTATTTTATTTGAAAAACTGGAGTTGCCAATGGCTAAGAAGACAAAGAGAGGCTATAGTACAAGTGCAGATATATTGGAAAAAATAAGAGACAAGCATCCTATCATCCCTCTCATTTTGCAGTTCAGGACTTTGTCAAAATTAAACAGTACCTATATAGAAGGTCTGAAACCTCTGATAGGATTTGACGGTAAAATCAGGGCCCATTTTCAGCAGTTGGTTGCGGCAACAGGGAGACTGAGCTGCACAGAACCGAATCTTCAGAACATACCCGTCAGGTATGAAATTGGCAGAAAAATAAGGAAAGCTTTTGTTTCAGAGGATGGATTCAAGTTTGTCGGAGCAGATTATTCGCAAATCGAACTTCGAATTTTGGCACATTTATCGGGTGATGAAAATTTGGTAAATGCCTTCAATGCAAGACAAGACATACACAGGATAACGGCATCAAGAGTTTTTAACATACCTGCAGATGAGGTTACGCCTCTTGACAGAAGCAGAGCAAAAGCTGTAAATTTCGGAGTTATCTATGGGATGAGCGGTTTTGGCTTATCAGAGGAACTGAATATTACTGTGAAAGATGCAACAAAATATATTGAAGACTATTTTGAAAAACACGAGGCAGTAAAAAAATATCTGGAAAGTCAGATAAAGTCATGCAGAGAGAGAGGATATTCGGAGACTTTGTTCGGCAGAAAGCGATATATTCCGGAAATCAAAGCTTCAAATTATATGACCAGACAGTTTGGAGAAAGGCTTGCTATGAACAGCCCGATTCAGGGAACTGCAGCGGATATTATTAAAATTGCTATGAATAAGGTTTATACTGCACTCAAAAAAGAATATCCGGAATCGAAATTGATTTTGCAGGTTCATGATGAACTGATTATTTCAGCACGGGATAAAGATGTTGAGGGTATAAAAGAACTGCTTATTTCCAACATGGAAAACGCAGCAAAACTGTCTGTAGAACTGATATGTGATATGAATTGCGGATCTTCATGGTATGAACTCAAGGATTAAAAATGACTAAAATAATAGGTATAACCGGAGGTATCGGGACAGGAAAATCAACTGTCTCAAGTTACCTGAGGCAAAAAGGATACAGAGTTTTGGATGCTGATGAAATGGCAAGGGGCATCAGTCAAAAAGAAGAAGTTCTCAAAGAAGTGATAGAAAGCTTCGGAGATGACTTTGTAATTGACGGAAAACTTAATCGTGAAAAAATGGCGGAAGAGATTTTTTCAAATGCCGAAAAGAAAGAGATACTGGAGTCAATTATAACTAATAGGATAATAGTTTCAGCAAAAGACATATTTAACAGAATCAGATCAGAAGATAAAGAACAGTTTGTTTTTTTTGATGCACCGACTCTCATTGAATCAGGTGCATCCGTTTTAGTTGACAAGATTTTATTAGTAACTGCTGATATTGATATCAGGCTAAAAAGAGTTTCCGATAGAGACGGATGTGATGAAAAGGCAGTTCTTGATAGAATAGGCAATCAGATGGCAGATGAAGAGAAGAAAAAAGCTTCTGACTATGTAATAGACAACTCCAAAGACGAAGAAAAGTTGTATAAAGAAATAGAATCTTTTTTAAAAAATATAGAATAATTCAGTTCAAAAGACTATAACGTGTTTTAAATTTTTTATTTGACAAATGTGTAATAATACCGTATATTAGAAAGGCAAGTTATTTGTGCGGCTGTGGCGGAATTGGTAGACGCGCACGCTTGAGGGGCGTGTGGGCAACCGTGCTGGTTCGAGTCCAGTCAGCCGCACCAATATTATGAAGTTTTATATTTGCCGGCGTGATGGAATTGGCAGACGTGCAGGATTCAAAATCCTGTGGTGGCAACACCGTATGGGTTCGACCCCCATCGCCGGCACCATAATATATTATACGAGGAGAAAAGTTATGAAATTAGATGCCGGTTTTCAGATTGTTATTCTTATCGCTTTTGTGGGTTTAATGTATTTCTTATTGATTAGACCGCAGAAGAAGAAAGAAAAAGAAGTTAAGCAGATGAGAAACACCTTGAGTGTGGGAGATGAGGTAATAACAATTGGTGGAATTTGCGGAAAGATTGTTAAGACCAAGGATCAAACTCTGATTCTTCAGGTTGGTGCCGACAGGGTTAAGTTTGAAGTTATGAGATGGTCAATTTCATCAGTTACCAAAAAGGGTAAAACGAGTGGAAAGAATGATACCGAAGAGCGAAAAACTCCTAAGAGGTTGAAGAAATCAAAACCAGCTGAAGCAGAAAAAGAAAATGAAACAGTTTCAGAAGTGAAAGAAGATACCAAAGCGAAGACTATAGAAACGGAAAAGGAAATAACTGAAACTGAAGAATAGTATAGAAATAATATAAAGTTACAATATCCTATTGCCGAATAGGATATTACAGACTGTAGACAAAGGTTAAACCGGATAGCAAAATGCTATCCGGTTTTTTGGTTTTGATATTAAGTGTTAAGGATATTTTTCTATTATAATTACTCATATCCAATTGTTGAACATAATAGACACGCATAAATAATAATTATTGACATATTTTAGATAAATGATACAATTTAGTAAAGTACGAATTGCAAAAAGAAAAAAAGGAGTTGAAGAAAATGTTAGTTGAGAGAAGAAAAATTGTTTTTATACTCAGTGTGATTTTTTTCGTCGCATTCGTTGGAGTTTTAAACTCCGATGTTTATGGAGCAAAGAAAACACCGCCGGGTAAGGTCAAAATCAAATCTGCATCACAGACAAGGATTCCTATCTATAAACATGGTGAATCCGGTAAAATTGTTGGCTATATGAAAAAACAAAGCGTGCGTATTAAATGGAAACATGTAAAAAATGCCGATGGTTATGTAGTTTATAGGAAATATAAAAAGGGTAAATACAAGGCAATCAAGAATATAAAGGTGAAAAAAGCGAAGGCGGCAGGCAGCATTTTGAGATACACCACCCCTCAAGTCAAAAAGGGTAAGTATTACTTTAAGATTGCTGCATATAAGCTTTATGCAGGTAAGAAATACTATGGTAAGAAATCCTCTGCCAAAGGCACCTATGTAAAACCGAAAAAGGCAATAAAAAGATGGAATATAGGCTGTGGAAGCAAAAGTACCATATATGGCTGGGCAAAGGCAAAGAAGAATGTGAAAGCCACCTTGTATAACAATGGCGAGTTAATCATATCGGGAAAAGGTAATGCCCAGTACGCAAAGGGATATGTTGATGATGAAGACTATAGCGGCGATGGCTATTATGACGGTATGCCTTGGTATTATCGGTATTATAATGTCTCGATAGATAAGGTGACCATCAAGAAGGGAGTGGCTCCAAAATCAATATACGGGTGGTTTTACGCTTTACGCAGATTGAAAAAAGCCCCCCAAATACCATCGGGTGTAAAAGACATGGATGGAACCTTTTGTGAGTGCGAATCATTAAAACAAGCTCCCAAAATACCGGCAGGTGTAAAGAGCATGGATAGAACATTTGAGGGTTGTACATCATTAAAACAAGCTCCTAAAATACCGGAAGGTGTATGGAGTATGTCTAGGACATTTGAGGGTTGTGAATCACTGGAAAAAGGTCCAAGTTCCATTCCGTCAAGCGTAGCGTATATGAATAGGACATTTATGGGTTGCAAGTCAATGACAGGCACAATAAAAATTAAGACCACACTGGCAAATGTAACTGATGAAGATAGCTCATACTCTCATTGTGGAAGCTGCTTTAGTGATGCTGCAACTGGTGATGGATGTCAGATAAGGCTTGATTATGTAGATGAAGCCTTGGTGGATAAGATACTAGAGGATGTTTCTTCTCCAAGCCATGTGGTAAAAGGAAATTACATCGGTTAAAATTACCATAGAATAAAGTATTTCAGTAGTGTGACAGAATGAAAATGTTCTGCCACACTATTTTTTTATTTTTTGCGGAAATTTCCGTTGCAGATGTAATATGGGGGCAGTGAAGATAGAACAATTATCCAAGAAAAATCTTTAAATTCAAGTCTGCCAATGAGATGTATTGTGAAGCGATGTAACAAAAGTTTAACTTTATTGTGCGACAATTAAACTTGCAACTCGCCAATAGCTATATTTCCTATGAAATTTCTTGAAAAATCATTGAAATAATAGTATTATATAACGAGTATGATATTTTTATTTTAGAAATTATAATTTACAGAAGGTGAGAGAGACAATATGAGTTCAAAATTAAAAAAAATACTTAGTGTTTTAATCGTTGCGCTGGTTATTTTTGGCATTTATGTTTCGATTTTTGGGATTGGTTCCATTGAGAATCTTAAGAAATCATTAGATTACGGACTTGACATTGATGGCGGCGTGAATGTGGTTATGCAGGCGGATACCGGAAATAAAAAGGGAACTGAACTGCGAAAAATTATGGAACAAACCAAGGAAGTTCTGAATAAGCGTGTAAATGCTATGGGTGTTTCTGAAGCGAATGTTAATATAGAAGGTCAAAATCGATTGAGAATAGAGATGCCCGGAGTCAGAGATGCCAAAACTGCCATCAACAGAATAGGTGAAACCGCTAAACTCAGATTTACATTGGCAGACGGAACGGAGTATTTAACAGGTAATGATGTGAAGGACTCTGCAGCGGAAACGGATTCGGAACACGGAGGATATAAGATAACTCTTAAGTTCACTTCAGAAGGTACGGATAAGTTTGCAAAGGCTACAAGAATTGCAGCTTCAGGAAGTGTAAAACCTACCATTAAAGGTGTAGATGCAAAAGCCGTTGTTATATGGCTTGATAATAAGATGTTAACGGCACCTACGGTACAAGGTGAAATAAATCAGGGAGACTGCCAAATTACAAGCGAACGCGGAGGTTACTCAAAGGCAGAGGCACAGGAAACTTCAGCTCTGATAAGGGGGGGAGCTCTTCCTGTTGCACTTAAGGAAGCAAATTCTTCGGTGCAGACTGCCTCCATCGGAGCACATGCACTGGACAATAGTATTGTAGCAGGTGGAATAGGGCTGCTTTTAGTTTTTCTGCTCATGATCCTGATGTACAATGTTCTGGGGCTATTTGCAGACATTGCTTTATGCCTTTATGTCCTGCTTCTTCTTTGGGGAATGCACGCACTGGGTGCAGTATTGACACTACCGGGTATTGCAGGTATCGTACTTGGAATCGGTATGGCAGTCGATGCAAATGTTATTATTTTCTCCAGAATTAAAGAAGAAATCGCACTGGGAAGGTCTATCAGAGTTGCTGTCGATGAGGGATTCAAACATGCACTTGTAACAGTAATAGATTCACAGGTGACAACGCTTATTGCAGCTGTGGTCCTCTATCAGTTAGGCTCAACAACGGTTAAAGGTTTCGCAGTGACCCTTATGATCGGTATTGTTATCAGTATCTTTACGGCAGTTGTTGTTACTCAGATTTTCGTTGGAGCTTTAGCTGACAGCAGATTTGCAAAAAATAGATTTTTCGGTTGCAATGCGGATGGAAGTCCAAGAAAACTCCTGAAAGGGAATTTACATATAATTGAGAAAAGAAAAATTTTCTATATTATAAGCGGTACAGTTATTGCAATCGGTTTGGTTACCTTTGCAATTAAAGGTTTCAACCTTGGAATTGATTTCACAGGCGGAACCATTATTCAAATGGATTTAAACAAGAAGGTTGCCATCAAGGATGTAGAAAAGACTATAGATAAATATAATTTAAAAGCGGATATTGTCTATTCCGGAGAAAAACAGCATGAAGTTATCATCAAGACAACTAAATCGTTAAATGCTAACCAAAGAGATGAAGTACAGAAAACCATTCAAAAAAAATATAATCTGACAAATAAATCGGTTGTTTCCTCTGAGCAGTTTGAGGCAACCATAGGTAAAGAGATCAAACTGAATGCTTTTAAATCAATCATAATTGCTGCTTTATGTATGTTGCTCTATATAATATTCAGATTCAAAACATGGAAATATGGTGTTGCGGCGGTTTCAGGTATTTTACACGATGTGTTGATTATGATTTCTCTTTATGCAATTTTGAGAATTCAGGTAAACAATCCATTTATCGCTGCAATTTTAACGGTAGTCGGATACTCTATAAACGATACTATTGTAATATTTGATAGAGTTAGAGAAAATACTCACCTGATGAGAGGAAAACCGGTCATTCAGATTTTAAATACCAGTATGAGTCAAACTCTTGACCGCTCAATTATGACTTCTCTCACCACTGTTGTTGCTACTGTACCATTGCTGCTTTTGGTGTCGCTGCAGCTCGCGCAGTTTGTTCTGCCTTTGATGGTAGGGGTGCTGGTTGGAACATACTCATCCGTATTCCTTTGCAGCCCTCTGTACTATGAATTCAATAAGAATGAAGAAAAATCACGTTATTTGGCACAGCAGAGAGCAAGAAAAAGGATAGAAGAGAAAAAGGCAAGCAAACATAAAAAGAATGATGAACCTGAACCTGTATCAGAGGCTAAAACAGAGAAAAAGAAATCAAAGAAGAAAAAGAAGAAAAGCAAAAAATAACAGGTGCATTTTCGGAGATTTCGTATATGGAGACAAAAAATAAATTTTTAAAAGAAATACAGAAATATAAAGACTATGACACCGATTTAATCGGACGAGCTTATGATAAGGCGAAGCTGCTTCATGAGGGGCAGCTTCGCAAAAGCGGAGAACCTTATCTTATTCATCCGATTGCAGTGGCAGTTATCCTTGCAGAACTTGGAATGGATGACGAAACACTAATCGGTGGTCTTTTGCATGATGTGGTCGAAGATACAGAATATACAAGAGAGATGCTTGTTGAGGATTTCGGAGAAGAAGTTGCACTGTTAGTCGACGGGGTAACAAAACTCGGGACGCTGAAGTATGACAGTAAAGAAATGGCACAGGCGGAAACTCTCCGAAAGATGTTTCTTGCAATGTCAAAAGATATTAGAGTTCTGATTATAAAGCTTTCTGACAGACTGCACAATATGAGGACTTTGGGCTATATGCGTCCGGAAAAGATTATCGAAAAGTCCAGGGAAACTTTGGAGATTTATGCACCTCTTGCCAGCAGGCTGGGTATATTTACCGTTAAATTTGAACTTGAAGATATAGCTCTGAAGTATCTTCATCCTGATGAATACAATTCGCTCCGGGCAGAGGTAACTGCTAAAAAAGCCCAGCGTGAAAGATTCATAAGTGATGTAATTACGGAAATAAAAGAATCCCTTGAAGCACTTAATATGCATTTTGATATATCGGGGAGGTCAAAACATCTTTATAGTGTGTACAAAAAGATGGTATTGCAGCATAAACAACTTGACGAAATCTTTGATTTGACAGCAGTTAGAATTATAGTTGATAATATTAAGGATTGTTATGCAGTATTAGGTCAGGTTCACACCATGTGGAAACCTATTCCCGGGCGTTTCAAAGATTATATTGCCATGCCTAAGCCTAATATGTATCAGTCACTTCATACCACAGTATTAGGCGATAACGGAGAGCCGTTTGAAATTCAGATTAGAACCTATGAAATGCATAGGGTGGCAGAGTTTGGTATTGCAGCCCATTGGAAGTATAAAGAAGGGCGTTCAGATGTAAAACAGAACAATGAAGAACTGAAGCTGGCATGGCTCAGACAGACTTTGGAATGGCAGAAAGATCTTGAAGATCCGAGAGAATTTATGGAAACCTTAAAGATGGATTTATTTGCTTCCCAGGTTTTCGTTTTTACTCCAAGGGGAGAGGTAATAGATCTGCCGGCAGAATCAACACCCCTTGATTTTGCATTTAAAATACATACAGATGTCGGATGTCATTGTGTTGGAGCGAAGGTTAACGGCAAGATGGTTACCATTGATCATACGCTGAATAACGGCGATATAGTAGAAATTGTAACATCTTCAAATTCTTCGGGACCCAGCGTGGACTGGCTCAAAATTGCAAAGAGCTCATCTGCGAGAAACAAGATCAGGCAGTGGCTAAAGCGCCAGAATAAAGGCGATGATATAGCAAAGGGCAAGGAAGCACTGGACAAATATATAAGAAAAAAAGGGTATGATCCCCAAGTCGTTGCAAAGTCAAAATTTTTGACTGCTGCCATGAAAGAAGTTAAATTTAATACATTGGACGAAACTTATACTCAGATTTCTCAAGGCGGCGCTACCCTAAGCAAATATGCAAATCTACTATTTGAACTATATAATAACGAACAGCGTGAGGAACAAAAGCGCCTTGCGAAAAAGGAAGAGGATTTAATAAACGAATCACCTAAGGGTATACGAGATGAAAATAAATTTCACAACAGTCCCGGAATCCTGGTAGAAGGAAAAAGTAACAGCCGACTTATGGTTAGAACTGCAAGATGCTGCAATCCTGTGCCGGGGGATGAAATTGTAGGTTATATAACTAAGGGCAGAGGTATTTCCGTACACAGGAAGGACTGTTCCAATATGATTTCTTTACCGGAACATGAAAAAGCAAGGTTCATAGATGTGGAATGGGAAGATCTCAAGGATGGTAAATCCTATGCAGCAGACATTTGTATCGTTTGTGCGGACAGAAGAGGGATTTTTTCTGACATTTCAAGAGCCTGTGAAGATCATGATGTCAGAATCGAAGGCGTAAATGCGAAAAGTAATAAAAACGAAACACTGAATATTACATTAACTTTGATGCTTGTAAGCACACAGCAACTGCAGAAAATCAAACGGACTCTCAGGAATGTTTCGGGAGTGATGAGTGTGTACAGAGCAAAATCATAGTTGGATAGCGGAGGATAAATGAAAGTAGAAGTATTTCCGACAGGACCGATAATGGTAAACACATATCTTGCATATGATGATAAGAGAAATGCCTTTGTGGTAGATCCGGGCGGAGCAAGTCCCAGTCTGCTGAAGGCAATAGAAACTAAAAAATTAAATCTTCAGTATATAGTATTGACCCATGGACACGGAGATCACATAGGCGGAGTAGATGAACTCCTGGAGCTTTATCCCGGAATCAAGGTAGCGGCACCGTCAAAAGAAAAGGAACTCCTTTCGGACAGCATCCTAAATTCATCAAGAGAGCTATACGGAAGAGACATTGTAATCGTACCTGATGTTTGGGTTAGTGATTACGACCGTATTCAAGTAGGCGATATGGAGCTTCTGTTTATCGAAACACCCGGACATACAGAGGGTGGGGTGTGTATTAAGTGCGGTAAATATCTGTTCAGCGGCGATACTTTATTTAGAGAATCTATCGGCAGAACAGATTTATATGGAGGAAGTTACAGGCAGATTCTAAAATCTATCAAGGAAAAAATTTATACACTTCCCGATGATACTATTGTTCTTCCGGGACACATGGGAGATACCACAGTGGGTAACGAGAAAAAGAGGAATCCCTTTGTTAGAGAAGATTAAAATAAAAGTACACGGATTCAGCAACTTGGCGATTTTAAGAGAACTTATAGATGAATTTATTTCTCCGGAAAAATATGAAATTTGGGAGGACGACGGTTTTCTCTTTGATGATTGCATCCATATCAATATGGGGTTTTCTGCGGATAGAGATGAAATAAAGCGTGAAATCTTCAATGAACTCGCAAATAAAACAGATATAAGACCTGATTGGGGAATTCTGACCGGTGTTAGACCGATTAAGCTTGCAGGCGAATTATTAGAGCGGTTTGAAGAAGAAAAAGTTAGGGGGATTTTTCCCAAAGATTACTATTTAACGGAAGATAAGACGAATTTAGTCATTGATATATATAAAAGACAAATTGAGAGGTGCGGGAAACCTGATAAAAATTCAGTAGGTGTTTATATAGGGGTTCCTTTCTGCCCTACCAGATGTATATACTGTTCTTTCGCCTCAAATCAAGTGGATTATGATGAAATTGAAAAATATGTACCGGCTCTTATACATGAAATCCGGTATGTGGGAGAAAAAATAAAAGAAAACAATTTAGAGGTGGAATCTTTATATTTCGGAGGTGGAACACCTACAACCCTAACGGTGAATCAGCTTAAGGAGGTAATAACTGCTACTAAAGATGCCTTTGATTTTTCTAAAATCAAGGAGTTCACAGTGGAGGCAGGAAGACCTGATACAATAGATGAGGATAAGCTGAATGTACTGAAAAATGAAGGCGTGCATAGGATAAGCATAAATCCTCAATCAATGAAGCAAAAGACTCTGGATTTGATTGGAAGGGCCCATAGCCCGGAGGATATCAAAGTTGCCTTTGAACTTGCAAAGTCAAAGGAGTTTCAGATTATAAATGCAGACCTTATTGCAGGCTTACCGGAGGAAAATGTATTCGATTTTATAACAACTCTGAATGAAGTTATTAAAATGGGTGCAAATAATATAACCATCCATACCTTGGCGGTAAAAAGAGCTTCCGGACTGAAAAATATAGATACAAATTATCACTACGGCGTTGCGGAAACAGTGGCTGAAATGCTAAAATCAAGTAGAGAGATTCTGCATAAGGAAGGTTTTACTCCTTATTATCTGTATAGACAGAAGCACATGGCAGGTTTTTTTGAAAATACCGGATATTGTAAAGGCAAAACAGATGGTCTGTATAATATAAGAATAATGGATGAACACCAGAGTATAATAGCTTTGGGAGCAGGAGGAATTTCAAAACGATATTATCCGGAAACGAATAAGCTCGTAAGGGTTCCGAATGTAACTAATTATAAAGAGTATATCAATCGTATTGATGAGATGTGTGCTCGAAAAGAAAAGAATTTATGGAGGTAGAAAATGTTAACAAATGCACCAAAAGGCACAAAAGATGTATTACCGAATCAGGTTTATCGCTGGCATTATGTTGAAAGAAAGTTTGATGACATTTGCAGGCGTTATGGTTACAAAGAAATAAGAACTCCAATATTTGAGCATACGGAGCTGATTAACAGAGGAGTTGGAGATACTACCGATATAGTTCAGAAAGAAATGTACACTTTTAATGACCACGGAGGAAGAAGTCTGACCCTTAAACCCGAGGGAACCTCTCCTGCTGTAAGGGCATTTGTGGAACACAGGATGTATGCAGAAGTACAACCAACTAAAATTTATTATGATACGCCTTGCTTCAGATATGAGAAACCTCAGTCGGGGAGGCTTCGCCAGTTCCACCAGTTCGGCGTTGAGATATTCGGAACTCCTAATATGATGGCTGATGCGGATGTTATCTGCTTAGGTCATGATTTTCTGGAGGAAATGGGTATTAAGGATATAGTTTTGGAAATTAACAGCGTAGGATGTCCTACCTGCAGAGAAACATATAGACGAGCACTTCAGGATTTTTTGAGACCTCACTATGACGAGCTTTGTGACACTTGCAAAAACAGATTTGATAAAAATCCTATGAGGATATTGGACTGCAAATCGCAGGAGGATCAAGATCTTGTTAAAGATGCCCCCAATATGATTGATTACCTGTGCGACGAATGTGCATCTTCTTTTGAAGAAGTTAAAGGACATCTTGAGTCCATGGGGCTTGAGTATACGGTAAATCCAAGAATCGTCAGGGGGCTTGACTACTATACCAAAACCGCATTTGAATTCGTATCGAATAAAATCGGTGCACAGGGAACTGTGTGCGGGGGAGGAAGATACGACAATCTTTGTCAGGAGATAGGCGGACCTCCGATTCCCGGTGTGGGTTTCGGCTTGGGAAAGGAAAGACTTTTGATGCTTATGGAGGCTAACGGGGTGGAAATTCCGGAGGCGGAACCTTCAGATGTATTTATCGTAACCATGGGTGATAAAGGAAGAATCAAAGGCTTGGAGATTCTAAGGGAGCTTCATAAAAAGGGAATATCCGCCCAAATGGACACACTTGCCAGAAATGTTAAAGGACAATTTAAGTATGCGGCAAGATTAAATGCGAAAAAAACCATTGTAATCGGCGATGAAGAATTGGAAAAAGGTGTTGTTCAGATTAAGGATATGGACAGACATGAGCAACAGGAAGTTTCATTTGATAATATACTGGAAATGTTAAAAAAAGCATAATAAATTAAGGGAGTTAGATTTAATGTCGGAAATATTTAAAAGAAGTCACATGTGCGGTACTTTGACTTCAGATAATGTTGGAGAAGAAGTCGTGTTAAACGGCTGGGTTGCCAAACAGAGAAGGTTAGGCGGATTGATTTTTGTCGATCTTAGAGATAAAACGGGAATCGTTCAGATTGCCTTTGACGAGAATACGCCAAAAGATGTCTTTGATTTGGCACATACTCTCCGTGGAGAATTTGTCATTGGGGTAAAAGGTGAAGTTAAGGAGAGAAGTTCTAAGAACCGTGACCTTGCAACCGGAGAAATCGAAATTGCGGCAAGGGGACTTGTTGTTTACTCAAAGGCGGAAACTCCACCGATTTATATCAAAGATGATGACAATGTCGAAGATAACCTTAGACTGAAGTATAGATATTTGGACCTTAGAAAGGTTAGGATGCAGAGAAATCTAACTTTTAGACATAAAATCACAAAATTAACCAGAGATTATTTTGATGGGAAGGGTTTTACCGATGTGGAGACTCCTATTCTGGTTAGATCCACACCTGAAGGCGCCAGAGATTATCTTGTCCCCAGCAGGGGTGACACAGGCAAATTCTATGCACTTCCGCAGTCACCTCAGCTTTTCAAACAGTTGTTAATGGTTGGCGGAACTGATAGATATATACAGATCGCCAAGTGCTTTAGAGATGAAGACCTTCGTGCTGACAGACAGCCTGAATTTACTCAAATAGATATGGAGATGTCCTTTGTGGATGTTGATGATGTAATTGAAATTCAGGAAGGTTATCTCAAGCGTTTATTTAAAGAGCTGATGGATGTGGAGATTTCACTTCCTCTCATGCGTCTGCCATGGAAAGAAGCCATGGAAAAATACGGTTCGGATAAACCGGATACCAGATTTGGATTTGAACTGCACCTCCTTAATAATGTACCTTCAATTAAATGTACTGATTTTATGGTATTTAAGAAGGCTTTGCAAAATGAAGGCGATGTAAGGGGTATATGTATTGATGGAGGTTCAAAGGAGTTTTCCAGAAAAGATATAGACAAATTAACTGAAGCTGCTAAAGATTACGGTGCAAAGGGACTGGTCTGGATTAGGGTTGAAGAAGGAGAATATAAGTCTTCTGTGAATAAATTCTTCAATCAGGAGCAATTGAAGGAAGTCGCATCTGAATTCAAAGCAAAGGTCGGAGATTTAATTTTAATTGCTGCCGATAAGCCTAAAGTCGTGTTTGATACCCTCGGTTTTTTGAGACGACACATTGCAGGCAAATTGGGTCTGCTTGATAATAAAAAATTCAACTTGCTATGGGTCACAGAGTTCCCTATGTTTGAAAAAGACGAGGAAACAGGAATTATGAAGGCAGTTCATCATCCATTTACACATCCGATGGAGAAAGATATACATCTGCTTGACACGGATCCGTTAGCTGCCAAAGCCGATGCTTATGATATTGTATTAAACGGCGTGGAACTTGGTGGTGGAAGTATTCGTATACACGATAGGGAATTACAGAGTAAGATGTTTGACTTGTTGGGAATTTCAAAGGAAGAAAGTGACCTGAAATTTGGATTTTTACTTGAAGCTTTCAAATATGGCGTGCCTCCTCACGGTGGTATTGCATACGGTCTTGACAGAATAGTAATGCTTCTTGCGGGAGAACCCAGCATTAGAGAAGTTATGGCATTTCCTAAAAATCAGAATGCTCAATGTATGGTTAGCGATGCACCGAATATTGTTGATGAAAGTCAGCTGGAAGAACTTAAACTTGATATAAGAGAGTAAAAAATATTTATTATGGAAAAGATAGGCATATTAGGGGGAACATTTGATCCGTTCCATCTGGGGCATTTATCTGTGCTGGAGGCAGCAGTTGAAGAAGCTGAATGTGACAGAATCGTATTATTGCCGGCTAAGATGAGCCCTTTCAAGTTGGAACAAAAGATTACAGATGAAAAACATAGGGTAGCTATGGTCTCCTGTGTTGCAGCGGAATATGATAATGTTGAGGTTTCGACACTCGAAATAGACGGTCCTGAGGTTTCATATACCTACGAAACCATGAAAAAAATTCAGGAAAAAAGACCGGAAGATGATCTTCATTTTATCATGGGAAGTGATTCTCTTCTCACATTAGAATCATGGTATATGGGAGAAGATCTTTTGAGAGACTTTTCGTTCATACTGGCACCCAGACCGGGTTACGACAGTACAAAGACGAAAGAAAAGAAAAACGCTGTAAAAAAGAAATATGGAACGGAAATCAGAGTTCTTCATAATAAACTCAGGGATATATCATCTACAGAAATAAAAGAAACCATAAAAGCAGGGAAGGAAATTGGTCATTTAGTTCCGACTAAAGTGGCTGAATATATACATGAACACGGACTGTATTTATAAATTTTTAAGGGAAAATTTATCGGAGAAAAGGCTGAGGCATATTGAAGGTGTAAAGAAAACAGCCGGGTATTTAGCTGAAAAGTATGGTGAAAATCCTGAAAAAGCCGAAATCGCTGCTCTGTTTCACGATATGTATCGCAAACTTTCAGATAGCGAAATAGATTTTTATATAAAAAAAATCGGATTGGAAGAATATCGTTATAAGAGCAATCCAAATCTTATTCACAGTAAAGTTGCCGCTTTTAATATGAAGGAAATATACGGTATAGAAGATGAAGATTTGATTAACGCCGTAAGCTTCCATACTACCGGAAGAGCCGGTATGTCTAAACTTGAAAAAATAATTTTTATTTCAGATGCAGTTGAGCCTTCAAGGTCTTATCCCTCTGTAGGCGTACTTAGAAATTTAGCAGAACATGATTTAAACAGAGCATGTTTGGTATCTTTGGAATCGACAGTAAAGTTTTTGGAGAAAGAGGGCATAGAAATTGACAGAGATACGATAGAAGCCAGGGAGTATTTTAGAAAAATGATGGAGAGAGTAATGAACAATAATGAACTTGCCATGTTGGCGGCCAAAGCTATTGACAGTAAGAAGGGAATAGATATAAAAATTATAGATATTGCTGCAAAATCATCTTTTGCAGATTGTTTGATTGTGGCAAGCGGCTTAAACGATAGACAGGTAGGAGCTATTGCGGAAGCTGTTAAGGAGGAATATGAAAAAATAAATATTATTCCAAGAAGTATTGCAGGAAAAAATAATTCAGGATGGATTCTGATGGATTACGGTGATATCATCATCAATATATTTAATCCTGAGCTTCGCAGCAGGTATAATTTAGAAAATGTGTGGGGCGACTGTGAAATTAAAGACTATGAAGCAGAACAGGAATGAGATTTATAATAAAAATACCAACTAACGAGGAGAATCATGGAAGAAAGATACGAATTTAAAAGAATTGAAAAAAAGTGGCAGAATTACTGGGAAGAAAACAACAGCTTCAAATCTATTGAAGACCCTTCAAAAGAAAAATATTATGTTTTGGAAATGTTTCCATACCCTTCGGGAAAACTTCATATGGGTCATGTAAGAAACTACTCAATCGGTGATGTAGTGGCTAGATTTAAGCATATGCAAGGATTTAATGTTCTTCATCCTATGGGATTTGACTCGTTTGGGCTGCCTGCCGAAAACGCAGCCATAAAAAACGGAACTCCTCCTGCTGATTGGACATGGAATAATATTGCAGAAATGGAGGAACAACTCAAGCAGCTTGGTCTTTCCTATGACTGGGAAAGAGAAGTGCAAACCTGCAATCCTGAATATTATCGCTGGATGCAATGGATTTTTATTCAGTTCTTTAACAAGGGTCTGGCTTACAAGAAGGAAAATCCTGTTAACTGGTGTCCGAGTTGTCAGACAGTGCTTGCCAATGAGCAGGTTGTTGACGGGGTTTGTGAACGCTGCAAAACTCCTGTCGGAAAGAAAAATCTATCGCAGTGGTATTTAAAGATAACAGATTATGCGGATCAGCTTTTGGAGAATTTGAATGACCTTCAGGGATGGCCAAATAAGGTTAAACTGATGCAGGAAAACTGGATAGGTAAATCGATAGGTGCAAATATAGATTTCAAAATAGATGGAACCGATAAGGTACTAAAAGTATTTACTACCCGTGCAGATACTTTGTTTGGCTGTACATATATGGTAATGGCTCCTGAGCACCCTTATGTGAAGGAACTGGTGAAAGGAACGAAGTTCCAAGGCGATGTAGAGGACTATGTCGAAAAGGTTCAGCATATGGATGAAATTCAGCGTACATCAACCAATAACGAAAAAACAGGTGTTTTTATCGGAAAATATGCAATCAATCCCGTAAATCAAAAAAAGGTTCCTGTTTTTATCTCAGATTATGTTTTGATGGGCTACGGTACAGGTGCGATTATGGCAGTACCTGCACATGACCAGAGAGATTTTGATTTTGCAAAGAAATTTGACATAGAGATTATACCTGTAGTGGAGAGCAACTCATCTGAAATAGATGTGAATAACTTAACTGAAGCATTTGATGCAGAAGGAAAGATGATAAATTCGGGAAAGTTTGACGGTATGAATAATCGTAAGGCTATTCCTGAAATGATTAAATGGCTTTCTGAACAGAATATAGGGGAAAAGACAATCAATTATAAACTTAGGGATTGGCTTATTTCTCGCCAGCGTTACTGGGGAACTCCAATTCCTATGATTTACTGTAAAGACTGCGGCTGGCTGCCGGAAAAAGAAGAAAACCTTCCCGTTGTGCTACCCACAGATGTGGAATTTACAGGAAAAGGAGAATCTCCTTTAGCTACTTCTAAAACATTCTCTAAATGTACATGTCCGAAATGCGGAAAAGATGCAGAAAGAGAACTTGATACTATGGATACTTTTTTGGACTCATCGTGGTATTTCCTTCGTTATTGCGATCCGAAGAATACTGATAAAGCTTTTGATAAGGAAAAAGTTGACTATTGGATGAATGTTGACCAGTACATAGGCGGAGTAGAGCATGCTATTCTTCATCTCATGTATGCACGATTTTTCCAGATGGCTCTTCATGACATTGGACTTGTGGACTGCAAAGAACCTTTCGCAAATCTGCTGACGCAGGGCATGGTCAATAAAGACGGAAAGAAAATGAGTAAGTCCATAGGAAATGTCGTAAGTCCTGAAGAAATTATAAATAAATACGGTGCAGATACGGCAAGGCTGTTCATTTTATTTGCAGCACCGCCGGAGAAAGAACTCGATTGGTCAGATGCAGGTGTTGAAGGAAGTTATAGATTCCTAAACCGTGTATGGCGTCTTGTCAGTGAGTTTGTCGAAAAAAATTATAATAGCACTGATGCTATAGAAATAAAGTCACAAGATGACAAAAAATTAAATTTAACACTTAATGCAACAATTAAAAAGATTACCGAAGATGTGAGCAACAGGTTTAACTTTAATACAGCCATAAGCTCAATCATGGAATTGGTAAACGAACTATACAAGTATAAGGAAAAGGATGATTTAAACATGCCTTTGCTTAGTGATGCAGTCACTAAGCTTGTAATCCTGCTTTCACCATTCACACCTCATATATGCGAGGAAATGTGGCAGGAGTTAGGCAATAAGGATTCACTCGTTAGTGTCAGATGGCCGGGTTACGATGAGAAGGCTTTAGTAGAAGACACAAAGACAATAATCGTTCAGGTTAACGGTAAGTTAAAGGAAAGACTTTCTATGCCTGCAGGTTTAAGTAAGACTGAATTAGAGAATGCTGTTAAATCAAATGAAAACGTAATTGCTCTGATTTCAGATTTGAATATCGTTAAAACAATTACAGTTCCTGATAAACTTGTAAACTTTGTTGCAAAGTAGAGAGGAACGAAAATGAAAGAAAATAATGGCCATAAAGCCGGTGTCAGACCTTCAGTCAGGTTAGGCCGCGGTGGCAGCCGAAAGAAAACTGTTACCACAAAAAAGAAAAAAACTCAAGAAAAGGGAGCAAATTTGCTTTCGGAAACTAAATCTTTGGGAGAACAACTGGGCTTAAAACTCAGAAAGAAGCCTTCCCCCAAATCATCAGGGAGCATATTGCCCAAAATCTCATCAGGGAGAAATACTAATAAAACCGGCTCTAAGAAAACAGCCTCAGAACCTAAAAAAAGCAGATCAAAGACTATAAAAAGGAAATCCGAAAATCTTAAGGTTTTTCCGATAGGAGGACTTGATGAAATAGGAAAAAACATGACTGCTTTTGAATATGACAATCAGATTATAATTATTGATTGTGGCATGTCATTTCCTGAAGATGATATGTTTGGAATAGATGTAGTTATTCCGGACTTTAGTTATCTCATAGAAAATTCAAAGAAAGTGAAGGGAGTAATCATAACCCATGGGCACGAGGACCATATAGGTGGTATCCCGTATCTTTTGAAACAATTAAAAGTTCCCATTTATGCAACAAAGCTTCCTCTCGGATTGATTAGAAACAAGCTGGAAGAGCATAAAATTAAAGCTAACCTCAAAACCATTACTCCCGGTGAAAAATTTAAAATCGGAAAGTTTAAAATAGAGGCAATAAGAACGACTCATTCTATAGCCGATGCGGTATGTCTTTTTGTAGAAACTCCGGCAGCCAATTTTTTCCATACAGGAGATTTCAAAGTAGATTATACTCCAATTGATGGAGAGCCTATTGATTTTGCAAGGCTTGCAGAGATTGGAAAAAAAGGCGTAGACTTACTTATGGCAGACAGCACAAATTCTGTAAGAGCGGGTTTTACACCTTCTGAGCAGGTTGTGGGTGAAACCCTGGACAGTATCTTCAGAGAGGCAAAGAACAGAATTATTATAGCAACCTTCTCGTCAAATGTTCATAGAGTTCAGAAAATCATTGAACTTGCAGTTAAATACGGACGAAAATTTACAGTTTCAGGACGAAGCATGGAAAATGTAGTCAAACTTGCAGTGGAACTCGGATATTTAAAATATCCGGCAGGCTCTTTTGTGGAAATGAACAAGATGCAAAATATTCCCGACAGAGAATTGGTTGTAATTACCACCGGCAGCCAGGGCGAACCGATGTCTGCTCTTACGAGAATGGCAGGAGATGAACACAGAAATGTAAAACTCAAGAAAGGTGACATGGTTATTTTATCGTCAACACCCGTTCCGGGGAATGAAAAGACAGTATCAAATGTCGTAAATAAACTTTATAAAAAAGAAGTAGATGTTATTTATAATGATATTGCGGATATCCATGTGTCGGGACATGCTTTTCAGGAAGATCTCAAGTTGATACACTCACTTATCAAACCTAAAATTTTTATGCCGGTTCACGGAGAACACCGCCACTTAGTAAGACATTCGCAACTGGCAGAAGAGTTGGGTATGAAAGCAGAAAATGTTTTCATCTTAGAGAACGGAGACCAACTGACCATTGACAAACAAAAAGCCATTCAGTATAAACATGTAATAAACGCAGAGGATATACTGGTGGACGGTCTTGGCATCGGAGATGTGGGCAATGTAGTTTTGAATGAAAGAAGGGTTCTGTCGGAAGCCGGACTGATAATAGTTGCAGCAACAATAGATATTGACAACAAAATTATTGTTTCCGGGCCGGAACTTACATCCAGAGGTTTCGTTTATGTAAAAGAAAACGAAGGAATCATGAACGAAGCAAAGGGAAAAGCATTTGCTTCGCTGGAATATCATCTTCAAAATAATAAAGGCGATTGGAATGCCTTAAAAAACGGTCTTAGAAATGATATGCGAAAACATATTTTTAATAAGACAAAGAGAAGCCCGATGATTTTGCCGATTCTTATGGAAGGATAATTACAAGGAGGTATGAAATGAACGTATATGATCAGGCTCACGGACTTGCAAATGCAATTAAAGATTCACAGGAATACAAGGATTATGCAAGGCTAAAAGCAGAAATAGATAAAAATACTGAGGTTTCAAATATGCTTAAGGATTTTGAGACTAAACAGATGGAGATTCAAACTAAACAAATGCTTGGAGAAGAAGTTACAGAGGAGGCACAAAAGACGATTCAGGACTTATACCAAATTGTTAGGAGGGATCCGTCGGCAGCCGAGTACTTACAGGCTCAAATGAGATTTTCCGTAATGATGAGCGATGTATATAAGATCCTCGGAGATGCCATGGGACTTGGCAATCCAATATAAATCTGTTATAATAACTAATCATAATGAAATAGTTTAAATAATAAATAAAATAGAAAGCGAGACTGAACTAATGATAACAGCAGGAGATTTCAGAAAAGGTGTTACTTTTGAAATTAACGGTGAGCCACATGTTGTATTGGATTTTCAGCATGTAAAACCCGGCAAAGGTGCTGCTTTCGTAAGAACCAAGTATAAAAATATTCTTACCGGAGCAATAAGAGAAGAAGCCTTCAATCCAAGCGATAAGTTTCCGAAAGCTCATATAGATACTAAGCAGATGCAGTATCTGTATAATGACGGAGAACTTTACTACTTCATGGATGGAGAAACCTTTGAGCAGGTTCCTATCAGCAAAGAAGATGTTGAAGATGCCATCGTTTATATCAGAGAGAATGATGAGGCTACGATTAAGTTCTACAAAGGTTCGCCTTTTCAGGTTGAAGCTCCTAACTTTGTTGACCTTGAGGTTGTGGATACAGAGCCGGGTGTTAAGGGTGATACGGCAACCAATGTAACTAAAGCCGCTACCGTTGAAACCGGTGCGGTAATCCAGGTTCCTATCTTTATTGAAACCGGAGAAAAAATTCAGATTGATACCAGATCGGGAGAATATCTGGGAAGGTCAAAATAAATATGATCCATTGTGGTCACACCCTTGAACCATATAAATTTCACAAAAAACAAGTTTTACAAGGGGCGTATTGTGCGTCCCTTAATTTTTAATCTGATTGCGTTAATAAAGAGACAAGTCTGGAGGATATAATGAGCAGAAGAAAAAAAGCCCGATCCGAAACTAGAATGCCGCTGAAATTATTTATATTTTTTATAACCGTTGCCATTGCACTGTTTCTCGGGTTATTTATATATACTAACAGTATCGGAGACAGTGTTAAAGACAAGGGAAGTAAGAATGAGATTCTCGTTAATGTGGAAAAAGGTTCAAGCACCTCATCAATAGGTGACCTACTTAAAAAAAAGGGAATAATAAGTTCGGCGGCAGCTTTTAAAATATACACGACTTTTAAAAGATATGACGGAACATATCAGGCAGGGGCTTATGCCCTTTCTCCATCCATGAGTACAGAACAAATTTCTAAAGCTCTCAGGACGGGGAAGACAAATGATATTACATTTACGATTCCGGAAGGCTATACTGAGTACGATATTGCAGATAAACTTGCAAAAATTGGCATTGTTAATCGGGATGAATTTGTAAATACCCTTGAAACGGCAGGATTTGCAACTGAATTTCCTTTCTTAAAGAATGCACAAAAAGGAAAACACAGACTTGAGGGCTATCTGTTTCCAAGCACATATACAATGCCTGCAACTTCAGATTATAATTTCATAATTACATCTATGCTGAAAGGATATCAAAATAATTTCAGTCATGAGGACAGAACAAGAGCAAAGAAACTGGGCGTTGACGAAAACAAGATAATTATAATAGCATCTATTATTGAGAAAGAAGCAGCTGTAGACAGGGACAGGGATAAGGTGGCAAGTGTCATATACAACAGACTTAAGGCAAAGATGCCCCTTCAGATGGACTCAACAGTTCAGTATGTACTGAGCTTGGATAATAACAGGAAAAAAGATTTGTCAATTGATGATACTCAGATTAAGTCGCCATATAATACTTACACAAACAAAGGACTGCCGCCGGGACCGATTTGTTGCCCGGGAAAAGCTTCTATTCATGCAGCCTTAAACCCTGCAAATACAAAATATATGTATTTTATTTTAAGTGACAGACTTGATGATTCCATGACCTTCTCCGAAAAATACAGTCAGTTTCTGAAAGACAAGGATGCATACTATAATGCCCGAGACAAAAAAGAAGGGAAGAAAAACTAATGCCAATTGACATTGTTAACTCGGAAGTACAGGCTTTTTTAAATCAGAAATATAAGCCATTAGACGAGGAAATGGAGGATTTTCGCAGAATAGGCGAAAATGACAATGTACCGATTATATTACGAGAGACAGAAGAGTTGCTTGCAACTCTTCTGAAATTAAAGAAGCCGAAAAAAATCTTGGAGATAGGAACGGCTATAGGTTATTCTGCCTGTTTTTTTGCTAAATTTTGTGAAAAAGCGGAAATATATACAATTGAAAACGATGAATTTGCATACACTGCTGCCATTAGAAATATAAAAAAAGCAGGTGTTGATAACAGAGTGCACACTTATTTTGGAGATGGGGAGGAGCAGATTGAAAAAATAAGGGATCAAGGCATTAACGGCTTTGATTTTGTTTTTATTGACGCATCAAAAAGCAATTATAAACGGTTTATGGAAAGCTCTATTGAGGTATCAGACAGCGGAGCAGTTATCGTATCGGATAATATTCTAATTCATGGCTTGACAGTATTTGAGAAGCTGGATCCGAAGAAGAAACATCGCACCCACAGAAAGAAAATGAGAGAGTATATTGATTTTATAAAACATGACAAAAGACTTTCAACAACTCTTATGGCACTCGGTGACGGTGTTGCAGTTTCAATATTAAGGTGATTATGGACAAAATAGAATTATTAGCTCCGGCAGGAGATTTAGAAAAACTGAAGATTGCAGTGATTTACGGTGCCGATGCTGTGTATTTCGGAGGTGAAACCTTCTCGTTAAGGGCAGGTGCAGGAAATTTCACCATAGATGAAATTGAGGAAGGTGTCAGATTTGCCCATGATAAAGGATGTAAATGTTATATGACGCTTAATATCTATGCCCATAATGAAGACATAGAGCCCCTTAAAAATTATCTTAAGAAGATTAAACATATTCCGATTGATGCATTTCTGATTTCCGACCCGGGAATTCTAAGCATTGTAAAGGAAATTTTACCGGGTGCAGAACTACACCTGTCTACTCAGGCAAATATGACCAACTATATGACGGCAAAATTCTGGTATGAACTGGGAGTTAGAAGATTAGTAGTTGCAAGGGAACTTTCCCTTGAGGAAATAAAAGAATTGTCAGATAAAATCCCTGAAGATATGACATTGGAATCATTTGTTCACGGTGCTATGTGCATTTCCTACTCAGGTCGCTGCCTTTTAAGCAATGTTATGACGGGAAGAGATGCAAACAGAGGGTTGTGTGCACACCCATGCAGGTATAAGTATACCGTTATGGAGGAAAAAAGACCGGGAGAATATTATCCTGTGGAGGAAGATTCAAGGGGAACATATATTTTTAATTCTAAAGATTTATGTATGATTAAATATATTCCGCAACTTGTTTCAAGCGGAATTGCAAGTGCCAAAATTGAAGGCAGAATCAAAAGCCTTTATTATGTTGCGACTGTAATACATGCATATAGACAGGCAATAGATGCTTATTATGAAAACCCTGAAAAGTATATATTTAATGAGGAATGGTTTGAAGAACTGCAGAAAGCCAGCCACAGAGAATTTACAACGGGATTTTACTTTAACAAAACAACAGAGAATGATCAAAACTATGACAGCAGTGCATATGTCAAAGAATATTCATTTATCGGTATAGTAAAATCCTATGATTCTGTGACGGGGTTTGCAACTGTTCAGCAGAGGAATAAAATGGTGGTAGGAGATGACATTGAAATCTTCGGACCGAAACCGGGCTTTGCAAGTCAGAAATTAACTGAAATGTACGATGCGGAAACGGGAGAAAAGCTGGAATCTGCACCGCATCCCAAGCAGCTTTTGAAGATCAAGTTCGATAGTCCCGTTGCTGAAAACTATATTTTAAGGAAAAAAATTTAAGGAGAAAATTATGTCGGAGGACCCGATTAACTTATCAAACTCTACATATGTCATGGTTGCTGTTATAATGGTATTTCTTAACGGACTTATCACTTTAAGCAACAGTGCAATGGAGGCTGTAAGCAGGAATAGAATTTCCCAATGGGTAGAAGAAGATAAAAATGATGTAAAATCAGCCAGACTCTTAAAATTTGCCGAAAGACCGTATCTGTACAGATACCCGAATAAGCTGCTGAATTATATTTTTATGTCTGTTGGATTCTTTAGCATTATTTTTGTGAATGAAAAACTGATATTGTCACTTGTTGTGTATTTTCTTTGCTTGCTTTCATTTAGCGAAATATTTCCAAGAAAACTTGCAAAGCAACGTTCAGAAGAACTTGCAAGGGGACTGTGTGGCTTACAGAATATTGTCAGCATCCTGATGTTCCCTATTATCTGGGTTGCATTAAAATTTGCGAATGTAATACTTCTTATTTTTAAGTTGAAAACGGATGTAGATGAACAGGAATATTCGGAAGAAGAAATTATGTCTATTCTTGAAGTCGGTCAATTAACCGGCTCCCTCAAGGAAGAGGGGAAAAAAATGATAGGAAGTATATTTCAGTTTGATGATGAACGGGCCTATGAAATTATGACACCGAGAACTGATGTATTTATGATTGATATAACAGATCCTCCGGAGGAATATGTTGACCAGTTAATGAAACTCAGATATACCAGGATGCCTGTATGCAGAAACGGTTCTGATGATATAATAGGAATCCTGCACATCAAAGACTATCTGATTAAGGCCAGAGAATCGGGCTTTGACAAAGTCAACATAGAAGAAATCCTCAGAGAACCATATTTTGTTCCGGAAACAAAGAAAATAGATACTCTCTTTGTAGAGCTTCAGAAGGAACGCCAGCATATAGCTATTTTAATAGATGAGTATGGCGGATTCAGCGGTATAGTAACGGTTGAGGACATCATAGAAGAAATTGTCGGTGAGATTGATGATGAATATGATGAAGCCGAGGTATACATTGAAAAGATAGAAGATGATACTTATTTGGTTGACGGAAATGTAGACTTAGATAACTTAAATGAGGAGCTGGGCACAAACCTTATGTCTGAGACCAGCGAAACCTTAGGTGGTTTTATAATAGATATACTTGGAGAAATTCCCCAAGATGGATATATAAATCAGACAATAGAATTTGACAATATTTTATTTACAATTCTTTCAGTGAAAGAAAGGCGAATTGAAAAAATTCGTTTAAAAATATTGAGAAATGACGATATTTACAATTCAAAAACAGCTTCAATCGGTGGGGATGAATAAAATGGTTAAAGATAAAAAAATAGATAATCTAAATGAATTCATGGAACTGATTGCAACAGAAACCTTAAAAATAGAAGGTGTGAGCAGTATGGGAAGTAATTTTACCGACCCTATTCCAAAGTTTGGTACAACAGTTAAAGGCGTCAGGGTATCCGAAGGAAAAGAAGGCATATACATAGAACTTTATGTTAAAGTGAAATATCGTATGAAAATTCCTCAACTGGCATGGGACATACAAAACAGAATCAAAGAAATTATATCAAAAAAATATCAGATAGCCGTAAAAGAAATAAACATTCATGTTCAGGGCGTGGAAATGACGGAGGATAAGTAGATGACCAGAAAAGAAGCCAGAGAATTTTTGATGCAAACCATATATCAGATGGATATGTCAAAGGATTTTTCAGCGGATAATGTTACAAAATACATGGGAAAGAAACATTTAGGAGGTCAAAAATCATATTGTGAGACTCTCTTAGGATATTTGTGTTTGAATATAGATACCATTGACGAAAAAATAAGCCGAAACAGTCATAAATGGAAGATAGAAAGAATGCCCAAGACAGATATTTCCATTCTTCGATTGGCTGGAACTGAAATATCTTACATGGACGATATTCCAACGGCAGTTTCCATAAATGAGGCCGTGGAGCTTGCCAAGAAGTATGGCACAAAGGATTCTCCTAAATTTATCAACGCAATTTTGGGTAGTATAACAAGAGAATGATCATGACTGAAAAGGAATATTTTTTAGGGATAGATACGAGTAACTACAAGACTTCTATTGCTGTTGTCGACGGTTTCGGCAAAATCATAGCAGACGAAAGAAAGTTCTTAACGGTAAAAAAGGGGGAAAGGGGCATCAGGCAATCCGAAGCCCTTTTTCAGCATATAAATAATTTACCTGTTTTACTTGAAAGTTTAACAAACTATCTTGAAATTAAAAATCGAATAAAAGCTGTGGCTGTTTCTAAAAAGCCTAGACCTTTAGAAAATTCCTATATGCCCGTTTTTAATGCCGGATGTAGCATAGGAAAAAGTCTCAGTTATATTTTAGGAATACCATTGTATGAATTTTCACATCAGGAAGGACATATAGAAGCGATTAAGTTTAATAACTTTGTGCCACAAAGTTTAAAATTTATAGCTTTTCATTTTTCCGGAGGTACAACTGAGGCAATTCTTGTGGATGAAACTTCACATGATAGTAAGAAGTATGAAATTGTAGGAGGAAGCAGAGATATTTCCTATGGTCAGCTTCTGGACAGAGTGGGAGTCTCTCTGGGCATGGAATTCCCCTGCGGAGAAGCAATGGACAAATCTCTGTTTGAATCTAAGGCAAACTATAAACAGATTAAACTTCCGCCAATTAAGGTAAATGACGGTTTTATAAACATATCGGGAATAGAAACAGCTTGTCAGAGAATAACAGATGTTTCTGATTCGAGGGATTTGATATACTCGTTGTTTATTCGTATAATCGAATCTATTGAGGAAATGACAGAACAGCTGTCAGGTAAATATGGCGTATCAGACTTTATTTACGCAGGAGGAGTTGCATCTAGCAGATTTATAAGAGAGAATCTGAGACTTGGCTATAATCTTTGCTTTGGAGAACCGAAGCTGTCCGCTGATAACGCCGTGGGCATTGCTTTATTAGGAAGGAATCGATATGGCATTGAAACCGATAACAGTAACACAATTAAATGAATATTTAGATCGCATTGTTAAAAATGATCCTATCATGTCAAATGTGGTCATAAAAGGCGAATTGTCAGGAATAAAATATCACGCATCAGGACATATATATTTTTCGCTGGTGGATTCCGGATCCAGACTTAATTGTTTCTACAGCAGCAGATTAGTTCCGAACTTAAAAGAAAAGTTGTCGGACGGAATGGAGGTAACCTGCACAGGCAGAATTGGAATATATACAGGTGGAGGAAGTTATTCTTTGTATGTAAATAACTTGGAAATACAAGGAACAGGTTTTTTGTCCGCTGAATTTGAAAGATTGAAAGCCAAACTTAATTCAGAGGGGATTTTCGATTCAAAACACAAAAAGAAACTTCCGATGTTTCCTGCAAAAGTCGGAGTGATTACAGCCTCAACCGGTGCTGCGATTCGTGACATTACCAAAACTATTAAGAGCAGAAATGATGTTTGTGATATACTTATTTTTCCAAGCCCTGTTCAAGGTAAAGGAGCAGGCAATGAAATTGCAAGACGTATACAATATGTCAATGAAAATCACAGTGATATAGATGTGCTGATAGTCGGAAGAGGTGGAGGCTCTGCAGAAGATTTATGGGCATTCAACGAAGAAATTGTGGCAAGGGCGATCTACAGCTCAAAAATACCCGTTGTTTCAGCTGTAGGTCACGAGGTGGATTTTTCAATTTCCGATTTGGCAGCGGATGTAAGAGCTGCAACTCCCACAGCTGCAGGCCAGATTGTTGTGCCTGATACGGGGGAGCTTGCAGAGAAAATACAGGATATAAAATATCAGCTTTTGAATCAGCTGAAAAACAATGTAAGTTTCAATATACTAAAAGCGAATAACATACTCTCAGAAATGAGAAATTATATCAGGCTGGATATAAGCGAGAAAGTTTCTCAAATCAATCAGTTTAAGACTGTTTTAGAGGGAAATGACCCAAGAAGAATTCTTAAAAACGGATATGCTATTTTAGAAGATTCAGGTGGAAAGGTTGTTGCCGGTATAGGAGATATGGTTCAAAATAATTGCTATAAAGTTACTTTGTCAGATGGAAGCGGTTTAATGGAATTTATAGAGGAGGTAAATTCCCATGAAGGATAAAATGAGTTTTGAGGATGCTTTAGAGAAGCTGAATGAACTTTCACAGAAAATCAAATCATCAAATATCGGATTAGAAGAATCCATAGCTTGTTATGAAGAAGGAATAAAATATTATGATATTTGTAATGAAATTTTGTCTAATGCCAGCCAAAAAATAGAAACTTATGATATAGATAATTAGATTGGAGCAAAATATGCGAGAAAATTATGATGAATATAAAGAAATTATCGAAGAACATTTGCTGGACTTCATGCCAACGGTTGATTCAAAAAGTCAAGTTTTATATGATGCAATGAAATATAGTTTGACTGCCGGAGGGAAGAGACTTAGACCTGTACTTTTACTTGCAGCCTGCGAATTTGCAGGAGGTAATTCAGCAAAGGCTATTCCATTTGCATGTGCCGTTGAGTATATCCATACTTACTCGCTGATTCACGATGACCTTCCATGTATGGATGATGATGAGATGAGAAGAGGAAAACCTACAAATCATATAGTATATGGACCGGGTATTGCAACTTTAGCAGGAGATGGGCTTTTAAATTCTGCGTTTGAAATCATGAATAAAAACATGCTGTTATATTTTGATGATATGACAGAATTAAAAAAGAGAGTAAATGCTTCATATGCTATTTCAAAAGGTGCAGGTATTCAGGGTATGATTGCAGGTCAAGTATCTGACATAGAAGCAGAAAATAAGAAATGCTCCGGAGAAATGCTTAAGTATATACATTTGAACAAGACAGGGGAGCTTTTGTCAGTTGCAATAATGGCAGGACTGTTTCTGGGCGGTGCCGATGATGAAATGCTTTCTAAGATGAAAAGCTATTCTGAGAACATGGGTTTAGCGTTTCAGATTGCAGATGATATATTGGATGTGACAGGAAATCCTGATGAAATGGGGAAAAAACCCTCCGAAGATATGAAGCACAATAAGGTTACATATGTCTCAATGTATGGGCTTGAAGAATCAAGAAAAAAACTTCATGAGCTTACAGAAAAAGCTGTTGAATCTATTGCCGATTACTACGATAACGCAGAATTTTTCAGAAATTTGGTTCTTAAGTTAGAAAAAAGAACTAAATAAAAGGTGAAGGTATCTTATGAAAAAAGAATTAACAGATTATAATTTTCCTGAAGATTTGAAAACCATGACAAGTGATAAACTTGACCTCTTAGCTGTTTCGATAAGAGAATTTCTTATTGAATCAATTTCTAAGACCGGTGGTCATTTGGCCTCAAATCTGGGTGTGGTAGAATTATCTTTAGCCATACATAAAGTCTTTGACAGTCCTACAGATAAAATTATATGGGATGTAGGGCATCAATCATATGTTCATAAAATTTTAACCGGCAGAGCTGAAAATTTTGGCAGCTTGAGACAAACCGGTGGAATAAGCGGTTTTCCAAAGGGTTCTGAAAGCAAGCATGATGCCTATGATACAGGTCATTCCAGCACATCTCTTTCTGTGGCTGCAGGAATGGCAGCTGCAAGGGATTTAAAGAAAGAAGACCATGATATAATTGCCGTGATAGGTGACGGCGCCATGACAGGTGGAATGTCATTTGAGGCTTTGAACAATATAAGTGCCTCAAAGTCAAAGGTAATTATCATATTAAATGATAATGGTATGTCCATATCCAGAAATATAGGAGGACTGTCAAATCACCTGAATAAACTGAGGGCTTCAGGCAGGTACCTTAATGCAAAGAAAAATATTAAGGATAAAATTAAAACAATACCTGTAATAGGTGACGGATTGGCTTCCGGGATTTCCGGAGCAAAGGATAAGGTTAAATATGCACTTATTTCAGGTGGAGTAATATTTGAAGAGATGGGTTTTACATATCTGGGACCTATAGACGGACATAATATAAACTCCATGGTCGAAATGCTGGAAGACTGCAAGAACATACGGGGCCCCGTTATTTTGCATGCAATTACAGATAAGGGGAAGGGGTATCGTAATGCAGAGCTTAACCCCAATAAATTTCACGGGATCGGTCCATTTGATGCAGAGACAGGTGCTACAGAAAAGCAGAAGGGGATTTCTTTCTCCAAAGCGATGGGAAATACTGTTGTAAGACTGGCAAAAAAAGATGATAAAATCATTGCCATAACTGCTGCTATGGAAGAAGCCACAGGACTTGGTGAGTTTGGACTTTTATATCCGAACAGAATATTTGATGTAGGCATTGCAGAGCAACATGCAGTTACCTTTGCCGCAGGACTTGCAAAAGCAGGCATGAAGCCACTGGTTGCGATTTACTCTTCTTTTTTGCAAAGGGCATACGATCAGATTATAGAAGATGTCTGTCTGCAGAATTTAAATGTTGTCTTTGCAATAGACAGGGCAGGAGTTGTGGGGGCGGATGGTGAAACACATCACGGGATTTTTGATTTGGCATATCTTACATCTATGCCTAATATGAAAGTCTTTGCACCTTCAAACAGAAATGAACTTGAAGAAATGCTTGACTATGCTTTTGCCGCAGGAGGTCCCGTTGCAGTTAGATATCCTCGGGGAAATTGTGAATTTGAGAAAGACTCATGCGCCCCGTTCAGAGTAAGTAACCAAAGAATTTTTTCAGGTAAAGATGGTGATATATGGGCTGTGGGAACAATGAAAAGTCAAGCCTTAGAAGCTAGAGAAATACTTTTGGAGAGAGGAATATCAATGGGGGTGGTTTCGGTAAAATCCGTAAAGCCCGGGGATTATTCCTGTTTAGGAAGCGATTGTAAAAGGATTTTCACGGTAGAAGACGGAATTGTATGCGGAGGTTTCGGTTCAGCAATGAAGGCTGATTTGACGGGGAATATTGAGATAGTAAATTACGGATGGCCGGATAAGTTTATTGAACATGGAAGCAGGTCTGATTTATTTGCCATATACAGATTGGACGGAAAAGGTTTAGCAGAAAGGATAAGTGAATATTTTGAAGGAAAGGCTTGATTTATTACTGGTAAAAAAAGGCTTTTTTCAATCCAGAGAAAAAGCAAAAAGATCAATTATGGCAGGAATCGTATTTGTGGACGGACAGAGAAGTGATAAAGCCGGAAACATGATTGATGTTGATGCGGAAATAAAGGTTAAAGGGAGTTCGTGTCCTTATGTAAGCAGAGGGGGATTGAAATTAGAAAAATCTATTAAGGATTTCAAGCTTAGACTACAGGATAAAATTTGTATGGATATAGGTGCCTCAACCGGCGGTTTTACTGACTGTATGCTGCAAAACGGTGCCCGAAAAGTTTATTCCATTGACGTGGGATACGGTCAACTGGACTGGAAACTGAGAATGAACGAAAGGGTTATCAATATAGAGAAATGTAATGTGAGATATCTTGATTTTGATCTTATAGAAGAGCCTATTGACTTTATAAGTATTGATGTTTCATTTATTTCTTTGAGACTTATATTCCCTGTGGCTGCCAAACTCTTGTCAAAAGAAGGAGAGATAGTCTGTTTGATCAAGCCACAGTTTGAAGCGGGAAGAAGTCAGGTGGGCAAAAAAGGAATTGTAAAGGATATGGAGATTCACAAAGAGGTAATTCAAAAGGTTATAGAATATGCAGAATATAATGGACTTCACCCATATGATATTTCTTACTCGCCTATTACCGGAGCAAAAGGTAATATAGAATTTTTATTATATGTTGGCAAAAAAGAAAATTTGCGTTATAATTCAAGTAACATTGACGATGTTGTAAGAAACTCGCACGATATGTTATCACAATGATGTTATGTAAAGGAGAACTAGACCAATGGACATTTCTAACAGAGTAGAATCAATGCAGTTTTCACCGATCAGAAAATTCAATCCGATTGCAATCAAAGCTGAAAAAGCAGGAAAGAAAATCTATCACCTAAATATTGGACAGCCTGATGTAGAAACACCGGAATGTTTCATGGATGCTATCAGAAACTTTGACGAAAAAGTTATAGCATATGCAGAATCCGGAGGCCGTCCGGAGCTTATTGAAGCTGTTAAGGACTACTATAAGACCTATGATATTTCATTGGAATCATCAGATATAATGGTAACAAACGGCGGTTCTGAAGCTTTAAGCATGACCTTCATCACACTTCTAAATGAAGGTGACGAGGTTCTGGTTCCGGAACCATACTATACAAATTACTCAACCTTTGCTCTGATGGCAGGTGGAGTGGTTAAGCCGGTCACAACTTCAGCTGAAGACGGTTATTTCTATGCGGATGCTGCAAGAATTGAAGCTTGTATTACACCTAAAACAAAGGCAATATGCTGTCTTGAACCCGGTAATCCTACGGGTAATGTGTTAACTCTTGATGAAATGAGGGTTATATGCGAGGTTGCAGAAAAACATGATTTAATGATTATTGCCGATGAAGTTTACAGAGAATTTGTTTATGACGGAAGAACTCCTGCTTCATTCGGACAGCTGGAAGAATACGCAGACAGGGTAATTATTATCGATTCAGTATCAAAAAGATTTTCAGCTTGCGGAGCAAGGATAGGTCTTTGCATTTCGAAGAATAAGGAATTCATGTCCGGAATTATGAAAATTGCACAGGGCAGGCTTTGCGTTTCGACAGTTGACCAGATTGGATCGGCAGCATTATTCCGTTTGCCGCAGTCATACTATGATGAGGTTAAAGCTGAATATTGCGGAAGAAGGGATGTTGTTGTGGAAGAACTCAATAAAATTCCGGGGTTCAGTGCAACTGTTCCCGGCGGAGCTTTCTACATGACATGCAAACTGCCGGTTGATGATATTGAGGACTTCCTGATATTCTTGCTGGAAGAATTTGAAGACAATGGAGAATCGGTAATGTTTGCTCCGGCTGAAGGCTTCTATGCTACTCCGGGACTGGGTAAGGATGAAATCCGCATCGCCTATGTTTTGAATCAGGATGATATGAAGAGAGGCGTTGAGCTGATTCGTCTGGGATTGGAAGCCTACAATAAAAAATTAGGTAAATAACGGAGGAAACCGGATGAAATTATCCCCAATGATGGAACAGTACATGGAAATTAAAAAGCAGTATAAGGACTGCATACTGTTCTTTCGTCTAGGAGATTTCTATGAGATGTTTTTCGACGATGCCGAGCTGGTTTCAGGACTGCTTGAGCTGACTTTGACCGGTAAAAACTGCGGCTTGGAAGAGCGGGCTCCTATGTGCGGAGTCCCTTTCCATGCCGCTGATTCATATATTGAGAAATTAGTTAAAATGGGGTATAAGGTTGCAATAGGAGAGCAACTTGAGGATCCGTCAGAAACTAAGGGAATGGTCAAACGAGGTGTAGTAAGGGTAATAACTCCGGGAACCGTAATTTCGGACGCTATGTTGAAAGAAAAAGAGAATAATTATTTGGCATCGGCATATATTACAGCAGAGGGAATGGCAGTTGCATACTGTGATATTTCCACCGGAGAATTGTATATAACTGAGAAAACAACAGGAGGTAATCTCTACGAAGACCTTATAAATGAACTGGTAAAAATAAATGCCAGTGAAATTCTCATAAATCAAGACAGCTTAGAAATTTATGACGAACAAGAAATAGCCCTTTTAACAGATTCTTTTTTACATGGAATACCAAACTCATATTATTCAAAAACAACAGCAGAAACGGCAATTAAAGCTCAATTTGGCAATATCTCGTTGACAACACTGGGGCTTGACGGTCGTGATTTTTGCGTTCTTGCAATTGGTGCACTTTTATCATATCTGCTGGAAACACAGAAACAAAATCTAAAACAAATAACACAATGTAATTTTTATGAAATAGGAAATCACATGTCTTTAGACAAGGCAACTATTAGGAACCTTGAAATTACCGAGACATTATATGATAAACAAATTAAGGGCTCTTTACTTTGGGTTCTTGACAAGACCTCCACAGCGATGGGAGGAAGAAAGTTAAAGCAGTGGCTCAGAGAACCTCTAAATGATTCGGAGGAAATAAATCTCAGACTGGATGCTGTTGAGAAGCTTGTAGACAACCCTTTGTTGTTAAACGAAGCACGAGAAAGCTTAAAACACATCTATGATTTTGAAAGACTGGCAGGAAGAATTGCATCGGGGAATGCCAACGGAAGAGATCTTCTGTCTTTGAGAAATTCCATAGGATTTTTGCCGGATATAAAAAATATAATTTCATCTTTAAATGACAGCTTACTGAATTCATTAAATGATGACATCGATAGTTTGGATGAGGTTTTTGAAATGATCAAAAAAGCCATTGTAGAAGACCCTCCATATACCATCAAAGAAGGTGGCATTATAACAGAAGGCTATTCTGAGGAATTAGATCAGATGAAATTTTCTATAAAAGATGCAAAAGCATGGATTGCGGAACTTGAACAGAAGGAAAAAGAACGAACCGGCATTACACATCTCAAAGTCGGATACAATAAAGTGTTCGGATATTATATTGAAATCAGCAAATCAAATTTAGAACAGACTCCTGATGAATATATAAGAAAACAAACATTAGTGGGTAAAGAACGCTTTATAACGCCTAAATTGAAGGAGATGGAAGGACTGGTTCTTAATGCTGAAACCAAAATAAACAAACTTGAGTATGAAATTTTTACAAAATTGAGGTCAGAAATCGAAAATTACATCAATGTAATACAAAAAACCTCTAAAAGCATTGCAATATTTGATGTGCTATGCTCCTATGCTCTTTGTAGTATGAGGCTGGGATACATTAAACCGGTTGTGGATGACAGCCTGATTCTGGAGATAAACAATGGTCGTCACCCTGTGATAGAGCAGACCACAGAGCAGGGGCTATTCGTATCAAACAATACTTACATGGATAATAGAGATTCCAGCATGCTTGTGATAACAGGACCGAACATGGCGGGGAAATCCACATATATGAGGCAGACTGCGCTAATAGTATTGATAGCTCAGACAGGATGTTTTGTTCCTGCAGATTCAGCTCGAATCGGAGTATGCGACAGAATTTTTACCAGAATAGGAGCGTCTGACAATCTTGCCAGAGGGCAGTCAACTTTCTATGTTGAAATGAGTGAACTTGCATATATTTTAAGAAATGCAAAAGAACGAAGTTTGATTATTTTAGACGAAATAGGCAGAGGAACCAGCACTTACGACGGACTATCAATTGCCTGGGCGACCATTGAATATCTTTGTAACGATAAGAAGAAAGTAAGAACCCTGTTTGCGACACATTATCATGAATTAACAGTGCTGGAAGACCAAATTAAAGGAACGGTTAATTTAAATGTTGAAGTTTCAGAGGAAAATGGAAATATAATCTTTCTTCACAAGATAATTCCGGGGAGTGCAAATCAAAGTTATGGTGTTCATGTAGCAAAGCTGGCAGGTGTTCCAAAAGTTTTACTTGAAAATGCAGAAAATAAACTTTTTCGACTTGAAGACAGAAACAAGAATAATACAGTAACCAAAAGTTTTACATTAAAGAAAGAGGAAGCTTCACATGCCACAGAGCAGATTTCCTTTTTTACACCTGCATCAAATCCTGCCGTTGAAGAATTAAAAAAGCTTGATTTGATGGAAATTACCCCTTCTCAGGCAATTAGGATTTTAGAAGATTTAAAGGAAATGATAGATGATTAAAATACTTGAGAAACATATAGCAGATAAAATCGCCGCAGGTGAGGTAATAGAACGCCCTATATCAATTATCAAAGAACTTGTCGAAAACTCTATAGATGCAGGGGCGACATCAATAACCTGTGAGATTAAAAATGGTGGAAAAACTTATATCAGAGTAACTGATAACGGCTGTGGAATTGCAAGAGAAGAGTGCGAAACAGCCTTCCTTCGTCATGCCACCAGCAAAATATCTACAGTTAATGATTTGAAAGGTATAAAAAGTCTGGGATTCAGAGGGGAAGCCCTTGCAAGTATTGCTGCTGTAACAAATGCTGCCTTAATCACAAAAACAGCTGAATCAAAGACAGGATGCAGGCTTGTGCTCCATGGAGGAGAAACTGTCGAAAACATACCTCTGGGTTGTCCTGACGGAACTACGATAATTATAAATGACCTGTTTTATAATATGCCGGCAAGACGAGAATTTCTTAAATCGGATGGTGCCGAAAGCAGTTTAATAATAGAGTTTATATCTGAGATGGCGCTTGCATATACAAATATCAGATTTCAACTTATCAACAACGGTAAAATTCTCTTTAGCACTACCGGAGACGGAAACCTTAAGAATACAATTAATTCAGTCTATATGCAGCGGGAATATAAAGATTTGATAGAAATATCCAAAACAGAAGCCGGATATAGTATAAGAGGTTGTATTTCAAAACCCTCACTTTCCAGAACTACGAAGAAAAATCAGGTGTATTTCGTTAACGGCAGGGTTGTTAAAAGTGCTGTGATGGAAAAGGGCATATCAATGGGATATAAAGAACGCCTTTTCGAAGGAAGGTATCCTGTTGCATTTATATTTTTAAATGTAAATCCGGAAACCATTGATGTAAATATACATCCTAATAAGAAGGAAGTCCGCTTTCATGATGAGGATTCAATAGTCAAAATCATTGAAAATGCAACTGTAGAAGCTCTGGCAAGTCAGGATGCCGTAATAGAAGTCAGAGATTATTTCAGTACCGAGCCCTCAACAAACGATGCAAAAAAAGAGGACAGATCAGAACAAGTTGACATAAAATGTATATTGAAATCTAAAAGTGAGAAAAAACAGGTTGATTTAAAAAGAGAAAAGATACTTTATAATTCCAAAGAAAAAGATAACTATGCTTATATAGATGAAATCAAAGAATCTGAAACAGGAAGAAATATAGTTTCTGACATCACAAAGGATTACAGCACAGGAAATTGTGCAAATGACGATTATATAAAATCTGGTAATGCTAAAAATCAGGAGCTTCCTGAAAAGAAAAAACCGGTTATAGAAATATCAGAGCCTCTTATCAGACCTTTTGATTTCAATGATTTGAAAGTTACAGGATGCGTTTTTGACACATATATAACGGCAACAGATGCAAACAGTTTTTATATGATTGATCAGCACGCAGCACAAGAACGCATTTTCTATGAACAGCTTGTAGAAGAGTATCTTTCTGATGACAAACCTTCTCAAAGCATTTTAACACCCATAGTCATAGATGTCGCACTGGAGGTAAAAGAAGAAGAATACAACTGGCTTGATTCGTTAGGTGATATGGGTTATTTGCTGGAGGAATTTGGACCAAATTCATATATAATTAAGGAAATTCCTTATTTTATGGACATTACAGAAGCTGAAAATTTTGCAAAAGATTACATCGAACAAACACATTCAGGGATTAAAATAAATAATAAGGTGGTAATAGATAAACTCATTACAAGATCATGTAAATCCGCCATCAAAGCACATGACAAACTATCACAGGAAGCAATGGAAAGTCTGATCAATGAGCTTAAATATTGCAGAAATCCGTTTTCCTGTCCCCATGGAAGACCCACCTTCATAAAGTTTTCCAACTATGACATTGAGAAAATGTTTAAGAGGGTATAGCAATGTACAGAAAAATTATCGCAGTGTGTGGTCCAACAGCAGTAGGTAAGACGAAATTCGCCATTGAGATTGCAAAACGGTTTAACGGCGAAATAGTTTCCTGCGACTCAATGCAGCTCTATAAATACATGGACATAGGAAGTGCAAAGCCTGCCAAAGAAGAGCTTTTACAAGTAAAACACTATATGGTGGATGAGATAGAGCCTTCGGAAAATTTTTCTGTCGCACAATACCAAGTGCTTGCAAAAAAAGCAATAAATGATATATTTAGCAAGGGGAAAATACCTGTGATTGCAGGAGGTACCGGTTTGTACCTCAACTCTATTCTGTACGATATGGATTTCAGTACGCCGCCGGCAGAAGATGCCGAATACAGAAAAAAGCTTTATGAGGAAGCTGAAAAATACGGAGAATATTCCATATATGAAAAACTGTTAAAGCTCGATGCAAAAGCAGCTGAAAGAATTCATCCAAACAATATTAAAAAGGTGGTAAGGGCCCTTGAGGCAGCAGAATTAGGAAATGGCATTAAAGATTTTGCTGCAGATTTAAAGGAAACCTCCGAGTATAAAAGTATAAAAGTCTGTTTAAACCGAAACAGGGATGAACTTTATGACAGAATCAACCTAAGAGTTGATATGTTAATGAGTGAAGGTTTGGAAAATGAGGTGAAAAAGCTTCTTTCAAAAGGGCTATCTGAAGAGAATATTTCCATGAAAGGAATAGGTTATAAAGAACTTATTTCATATTTTAACGGTGAATATGATAAAGGTGAAGCAATTCGCTTAATTAAAAGAAACACCAGACATCTTGCAAAGAGACAGATAACGTGGTTTAAGCGTTATGAGGATATGAAATGGTTTAACATATCTCAATACGAAAATGATTGTGCGTGTATAGAGGAAATAACTAAATGGCTGGAAACAGAAATAAAAAAATAACTATACATAATAAAAGTGACAAGCCCGACAATATAATTGCAAAGGAAAATGAGATAATTATGGAATGCGAGGAAATTGAATCCGTTCTTCCAAACTTCCTTAGGAGTTTTTTTATATACCTGAGGGGGAATGTTTTACCCATGACAAGACTTGCATATTTGCGGGATATAAAGGTGTTTTTCAACTACCTTATATCTGAGACAGATTTAACCTCTGCAACAGAAATAAAGGAAATTTCTATTAAAGAAATCAATGAAATCAAAGCAATGGATGTGAATTTATATCTTGATTTCTCACGTCGATACAAAATTGAAACAGACAGTAATATTACAGTATATGAAAACCATAATAAAACTTTAGCAAGAAAAAAATCTTCACTGTCCGTAATGTTTAAACAACTCTACAGAGATGAACTGGTTTCCAGAAATATTACAGACGGTTTTGATCCCATTAGAGTCCAAAAAATTTCCGAAAGGGAAATTAAAGCTTTGGAGGATGACGAAGTTCTGAGTATGCTTGATGCAGTTTCAAAGGGTATAGGGCTTACTCCACATGAAAGGGTCTATTGGGAAAAGACAAAAAAAAGAGATAAAACAATATTGATTTTATTTTTAACGTACGGATTAAGGCTATCAGAACTTCAGCAGTTAAATATTTCCTCTTTCAATTTTACAAGGGAGGAATTTAAGATTTACAGGAAAAGAGGTAAAGAATCAACAATGCCTCTGAATAAGTCTGTGACAAAAGTAATTATAGATTACATAAATAACGAAAGGCGAACCGATGATGTTCTGGAACCTTCACACAAAGATGCCTTATTTTTATCTTTGCAGGGAAAACGAATGACACAAAGACAAATTCGTGATTTAGTAAAAAAATATACTTCAATTGCACTTAAAACCTCCAGAAGTGCAGGATACAGTCCTCACAAGCTTCGAGCTACAGCTGCAACAAGTTTGATTGGAAGGGGAAATTCCATATATGATGTGGCAGCACTATTGGACCATGAACAGGTTACAACAACTCAGCTTTATGCAAAGCACAGGGCAAATGTGAAACGCAACCTGGTTTCCGGTATGGAATGGGAAGAAGAAAGGCTGGATGTGAATTCAAAAGAAGCACAGAAAGAAAGCGAAGACTGACCTAATCAGAATTAACGATAAATATATAAGTAATATGTCACAGAGGAATTATGATAAAGAGACTACTTGCGGAGAAATACAATATAGAAGACAATATTATAGATTTTGTTTGCGAATGTGAAAATGAACTTAACCCAAAATTTCGAGAACTGGACGAAATAAAAGAATATAATCAGTACAAGGTTCTGTCAGCTCTGCAAAAAAACAGAATTTCGGATATTCACTTCGGCTGGAGAACGGGATACGGGTATGACGACCCGGGAAGAGACGCCACAGAACAGGTTTATGCAGATATTTTTAATACAGAATCAGCACTTGTCAGACCCACCATCGTAAACGGAACCCATGCATTGGGAATAACCCTTATGGGGATTTTGAGACCCGGAGATGAACTTATTTATTGCAGCGATGGTCCCTACGATACTTTAGAAGAGGTCATAGGTATTAGAGAGAAGGGTAAAGGGTCACTTGCAGACTTCGGAATTTCATACAAAGAAGTAAAATTAAAACCGGACGGAAACATGGATTTTGAGGCAATAGAAAAGACTATAACCGCCAAAACCAAGATGGTTTGTGTACAGCGTTCAACGGGATACAGCTGGCGAAAAGCTTTAACGATTCCACAGATAAAGGAGTGGGCAGACTTTATTCATAGTAATTGGCCGAACATAGTCTGTATGGCAGACAATTGCTACGGTGAATTCACTGATATTTTAGAACCCACCGATGTTGGTGTAGACATAATTGCAGGATCCCTGATCAAAAACCCCGGTGGAGGATTGGCTTTATCAGGAGGATATGTTTGTGGCAAAAGGAAGCTTGTCGATCTTGTAGGCTATAGAATGACATGTCCCGGTATAGGAGCTGAATGCGGTCTTACCTTCGGGCAAACGAGAGCTACTCTTCAGGGAAGTTTCCTTGCTCCCGCAGTAGTAAACGGTGCATTGAAAAGTGCTGTTTTATGCGGAAAGGTTTTCAGTAAACTCGGATATATGATTTGTCAGAAAATTGATGATAAGAGAAGTGATATAATTCAGGCAATAGAACTTGGTGACGAAGATTCAGTTGTAGCCTTTTGCCAGGGAATACAAGAAGCAGCCCCGGTGGACTCCTTCGTTTCGCCTGAACCTTGGGATATGCCGGGATACGAGGACAAAGTGGTTATGGCTGCAGGAGCCTTTGTTCAGGGTTCTTCCATAGAGTTAAGTGCAGATGCACCTATGAGAAAACCGTTTATAGCTTATTTTCAGGGCGGTTTGACCTATGAACACGGGAAGCTCGGCGTACTTGCGGCAGTAAACAAACTTGCCGGAAAAGGATTACTAAAAGGGGATATGTGATGTGTACAAAGACAAAGAAAAAAATAACATTTAAGCAAATATTAGATATGATTAAACTTGCTGTGTTCTTAATCATAGTGATTGGTGTTCCCATATATCTGATGTTCTTTAATCACAATGTTATTGAAATGGCAGGACAGTATAAGAATGTGGTAAAATATCTTCAGCAAAGACCTGAAATCAGCATTTTCCTCTATATCGGAATCGAAATTCTACAGGTTACCATAAGTTTTTTGCCCGGGCAAGTATTTCAGATGGCTGCAGGGTCGGTATTCGGAGTATTCCACGGTCTGATTTTAACATGTCTCGGCAAACTCATAGGGGAGGTTCTTGCATACTATTTAGCTAAACTGCTGGGTAGAGACGGTATAAAAATGATGATTGGCGAAACGAAAATGAACAAACTCATGGACGCTTTCAACAGCGAAAAAGCCTATGTATTTACTTTTTTGTTTTACCTTATACCGGGTCTTCCCAAAGATGTTTTGTGCTTTCCTGCGGGAATTTCTAACATGAGATTCAAAGCATTTATTATTATTTCCATGGTGGCACGGATGCCTGCGTTATTCGGAAGCATATGGTTTGGCGATATGTATATGAAAAACGATTATGTGGGAATGGCAGTGCTTACCGGAGTCTGTACGGTTCTGTTTATTTTAGGTGTTATATTCAGAAAAAAACTTCATACTGTTGTTGATGAAATTTATACTAAATTATCAAGATAATAGTAGTTATGAATAGAATAAGATTTTCGGTATATAAAAGTGAATGAGAATTTTAAGTTGCTATATATGCCTGTTATTGAAAAATATGGATGTTTTGGTAATCTTTAATGGGATTCATTGACTTTAATTTTGTTATTTGATAGAATCTGTTCATGAGATATTGAAGAATTTTAGTGTAAATTTATGCAGAAAGGATGGAAAGTAGCTATGAAAAAAAGTGTTTTAAAATTATTTGTTACAACTATAGCGATGGCAATTGTGTTTTCGTTCTCAGGGATTGGCGTGTTTGCTGATGAAACTGCGCCTGCCAGCCCAAAGACAAAAAGTGGAGTTGTCAGATCCGGCGGGATTGAAGATTATGAACTTCCGACGGCGGAAACCAATGCAGACAATGGTACGACCCTTGCGAACGGTGTCTACGATATTCCGGAAAAAGATTTTACTTTTGAAGGAGGAACAGGAAAGGCAAAATATTTTTGTACCAAGGTTATTGTTAAAGACGGCAAAGCATATGGAGAATTTACAACAAACAGCAAATCCATGACTCATGTTTTCTTGGGCGAAAAAAAAGGTGAAAGCGGACTTGATTCAGACAACCTGGATTTATTTAACCCTGATACTAATGCTACGGGAAAAGATGTATATCCGCTGAAAGATAAAAAGGTTATTATTCCTGTGAAATTGAACGGAAAAACTCCTTTTGCAGGAAGAACCACTGCCATGTCAGATCCCCATTGGATTCAGTACTGGTACACGATTAAACTGGATGAACCTGAAGTTAATCCGGAGGAAATAATACTGACCCCTACAAATAAGATCAATATGTTTAAACTTGTCAGTGCAAAAGTGGTTACTGAAAAAGGAGAATCCTACCTGGTATTTGCACTGAGCGGACGAGGATATGAATATATAATAAAAGACGATGTTAAGAGCGCTGAAAAGAAGGGAGATCATCCTGAAAACTGGGCTAAATTCACAATAAACGAAAACGATAAGTATGAATTTAAGATTCCTTTCGATAAAAAGGAAACTAAAATTCCTTTGGTAGCTGTATCACAGAAATATTATGATATGTTTAAGGCGGGAAAAGTTGAATTTTCCAGATGTCTCTATGCAAGACAAGTTGTAGTGGATCTTGAAAAGAAAACCATTGTCAGCGATAATTATCATAATTTTGTCGATTTAAAAGTTGATAATAAAGCAAAAGATTTATCTGCTAAGAGCGCTGTGATTGAGGAAGTTGGAAGTCCTTTTGCGAATGATTTTGAAAGAAATCTGACTTTAAATGTTAAAAATGATTCAATCGATAAACTTTTCCTCGGAACTGCAGTTGAGGCAGAAAAAGCTGAAGAAAAGGATGTCATTAAACTTGTGGAAAACAAATTTATTTTAAATAAATTAGAAAATGTCGAAACCAGATTTCCGGTGGCTTTCCACAACAAAAAAGACGGAAAATGGTATGACAGATTTATGACAGTTGCAGATAATACTCTTAAAATCAGAAAAACCGATGAGGTTCAGGATTTAGAAAAAGAGATAGAAGATTTACGAAATAAACTAAGTGCAGAAAAAGCCAGACACATGACAGTAAGAGGGCTTAAAGTCAAGGCAGCAAAAAGTCATAAATTCACTTTGACTTGGAAGAAAACTCCAGGAGCATCAGGTTATATAATCCAAGTTAAGAAACCGGGCAGTAAAAAATATGTCACTCTAAAAACGCTATCCGGTTCAAAATATGTAACACCAAAATATAAAAAGAATAAAAAGTATGGCTTCAGAATTCGTACTTACAAGAAAATCAGCGGAAAGAAAGTTTACGGTGTTTGGAAAGCATATAAGACACTAAAATGTAAATAATACCGGATTTTTAAATAAACCTGACAAGTTTCAGCTTGTCGGGTTTATTTTGCCGATATGCAATATCAAAACAGGAGGATAAAGTGAAAAAAATTTCAAGATTTATATCGCTGGCTGTTATAATATCTTTGATTTCAGTCCCGGGGAATTTTGCATTTGCAGAAGACCTGCACGGACAGGAAAAAGATAAAAAACAGATCGTTGAAAATAGCGATTCTTCTTTAAACCAAAATGAAAAACCGCAAAATGAAACCGGAAATACCGGTGATGACAAAACATCTGAAGCAGATAAAAACGGTTCAGATGAAAGTAAGGAAAAATCAAAAGAGGGCAGTGTCTTACCGGGCGATACAGATGGATCTTCAACGATAAAAAAATCTCGCAGCAGCAGAACTGAGGATTCAAAAAAAGTAAAAGTAAAAGGAGTAAAAAAGAAAAAAAAGGAAATAGTGCCTGTTACTCCAAAGACAAATAACTTTTCAAATATTGTTAACGGACAGTTTATGCCCAATAAATTTTCTGCTGTATCCAAAGGAAATAAAGTGAAGATAAGGCTTTTGCATATCACTGTAAGCAACAGGTATGTTATGGCAACAATTCATTTTGTAGGTAAAAAATGGACCAGACTGGATACTAACGGAAAAATTTATAAAGGAAGCGTTAAGAGGATTTTAAAGCGTGGCTCGACGGAAACTGAAATAGTCACTTCCTATGAAATACCTTTAAGATTGAATGCCGAAAACAGACTTATTGCCTACGATATCTCCGGAGATAAGAATATAAAAAATGAAATAACTTTAAAGGCGTCAATGCAAAACTCAAAGAAATTGTCAGACGGTATTTACAAGGTGAAATCCGATACTGACAGAATAATGTTTAACATGGCACCTAGAGAGTCTGAAGTAAAATACAGTGCCTTAGAGGTAAAAAATGGCAGAATGTTCGCCACAATATCTTTAACCGGAACAGGATATGACTATTTGTTTCCGGGAACAACAGAGCAGGCAAAGACCGCTCCCAAATCAAAATGGGTTAAGGGTATTCTGAAGAATGGATATTTAACATACAGAATCCCGGTATCACTCCTTGACACAAAGCTTATTGTATCTGCACATTCAAGACGAAACGGAGAGAAAAACAAGGCAGAAAAAACAAAAAAATATCAGGAATGGTTTCAGCATACCGTAATTTTCTACTCAAAGGGTGCAAAAAAGACTAAAACCATTAAAACACCTAAGAAAAAAACAAATAAGAAGCGTAAAAGAAGAAATAATAAAAAAATCAGAAATAACGGCAGAAAAGACAGATTGTCTAAGCACAGACCTGATAGCAATAAGAGTACACCTGTTATAGATAATTCTTCTAAACTAAAAGACGGTGTTTATATTCCTGACAGTTCCAGCTGGTCGGGAGGCTCGGGAAGACTGAAATATATCAAATGCACAAAAGTTACGATAACCAATGGAAAAGCCTACGGAACGGTAGTTTTCTCAAGCAGTTATTACGACTCATTAAAAGCTAACGGTCAGATATTCAGAAAGAAGGGCAGCGGACTTTCTACATTTGTGATACCTATCAAACTAAATGCCAATAATACCATAATAGGCAGAACTACAAAAATGTCACAACCGCATTGGATAAAGTACAATCTCTATGTTGCTTTATCGGCAAACAGCAAAGGTAAAAAAATAGAAAAAGAAAAGAAAAAAGCTACCAAAGAGTCTAAATTTAAAATGGTTACGAAGGCTCCTGCAATTACAGGTTTGAAGTATAAGTCCACCACCAAAATTAAACATGCAAAATATTTTAAAATCTTTAATTATAATCATGGAGTAAAGTTGGTTGCTGTTGATATAAGTAAGGATACTACACTAAGAACCTTATATAGCAAGAATGTAAAAAAGAATAATAAAAACGATAATCATGTTAAGTATGATGAAGAAGGTAAAGCAGTTGCAAAGTCACAGCATGAGATTACAGAGGCGCTGTATCATAATAATATAATCAATTACCTGATTGTACCTAAGAAATTTGATTTACCTGCAGGACTTGATAAGGATTATATAATAATAAGGACTCCTAATAAGAAGACCTATGTGGCTTCTGATGAAGCTTTGACCTTTCTTGATAAAATAGGTGCAACTTCACCTTTAAAATTTATCGGTATTGATCCTGCGAAGAATATCACTTCAAATGCTATAAGAAAAGCGTATAAGAATAAGAAGATTAAATACGGTGGAAGTTATAAAAAACCTTCTTATAAAAAATTGATTTTAGGTAAAATAACATTATCAATATTACCATCTGATATGCTTCCTTTGGATAAGAAAAGGAAGTCGGGATTCTTTTCAGGTGGAGAAAAAAATCAGAAAGATAATGCAGAACTTCAGCGAAAGCAGCTTGAACAGATAGAAAGACGCATGACAACCCTTAATATTTCTGTTATCATAGACAGATCCTGTCATGAAAAGTCCAAACTTGCCAAGGCTGAATGGATTAAGTTATACGGTGCAATATATAATAAAGATAAACAAGCGAAGAAAATTTTTGACAAACAGGTTAAAAAGGAAAAAAGTCATGAAAAATAAGTCACTTAAATTGTTAGTTTTGCTGCTGATTATGATAATGGCAACGGGAGTGCTGTTATCAGGCTGCGGTGAAAATAAAGAGGATTCGGCATCCTCTGCCGGCTCTGCTCCGGAAATCCAAGGACTGAAATATAAGAAAACCATGGATTTAAAATATGCCAAAGAGTTTAATGTTTATTACTATGAGGATGGTTACAAACTTATAGATATTAAGAAGGATGCCAAATATTTAATTATTCCCAAGGGGAAGAAAACTCCTGAAAAACTCCCCGAAAAAGTTAAGACGATCAAAGCACCGATAAAGAATATTTATCTGGCGGCTACAGCATCCATGGCACTTTTCTCATCAATGGATGCAATGGATACCATCACTATGACATCTCTCAGGGCAAATGGATGGTCTTTTGATTCTGTGAAGAAAGCACTTAAATCCGGAAAAATGAAGTTTTCAGGGAAATACAGCGAGCCGGACTATGAAATGCTTATAGACAAAAAATGTAAGCTTGCAGTGGAGTCAACAATGATATACCATACTCCTGAAGTTAAAGAAGCCATAGAGGAACTCAAGATCCCTGTCATGGTGGATCGCTCAAGTTACGAAACCCATCCTCTTGGAAGAACAGAGTGGGTAAAGCTTTACGGTGCTCTGACCGGAAAAGAGGAAAAAGCTGACAAGTTTTTTGAAAAGCAGGTAAAGAAAATAAAACAAATAGAAAAAATTAAAAATACTGAAAAAACAATAGCATTCTTCTATATTTCCACAGACGGAAAAGCAGTTGTAAGAAGAAGCACTGACTACATTCCGACTATGATTCAGATTGCAGGCGGCAGGTATATTTTTAAAAACTTGGATGATAAAGACGGAAAAACATCAATACCTATGACGATAGAAAAATTCTATGATGTGGCAGCTGATGCGGATTATATAGTTTATAACGGAAGTATCGACCATTCGGTTAGAAATATGAAGGAGCTTCTTGAAAAAGACCCTATTATGAAGAAATTCAAGGCCGTAAAAACAGGAAACTGCTGGAGAACCGGTGCTTCCATGTATCAGCGCACCGATATAGTAGGGGATATGATTATTGATTTTAACAAACTACTGACTGAAAAAAATCCTAAAAATCTTAAATTTATAAGTAAATTGGAGTAACTATGAAAAAAAAAATAATGGCAGAAGAAGGCAGCTTCAGACTTGAAAATATAAAACGACGCAGCAGATACACCTTAGTCTTTTCTTTGCTGGCAGCAGCTTTGTTTGCGATGCTCGTTATAAATATTAACTCGGGAAATGTCCATATTCCAATTGACAACATAATCAAAATAATATTTACACATATCGGCAGTGAAAAAGATGTAAACATCATTTGGAAAATAAGGCTGCCGAGGATTATTATGGCAGCACTTCTCGGAGGAGGCTTATCTCTGTCAGGTTTTTTACTTCAAACCTTCTTTGAAAATCCCATTGCAGGCCCCTTTGTACTGGGAATATCTTCAGGAGCAAAGATGGTGGTTGCCTTTGTGATGATTATAAGCATACAGCATATTGAATACATAAATTCATACACTATGATTTCTGCCGCTTTCGTAGGCTCCATGATATCTATAAGTTTTATATTGCTCGTGGCAAGAAAAATCAAGAACATGGCAGCACTTTTGGTTGCGGGAATTATGGTTGGATATATTTGTTCGTCTATAACGGACTTCATAGTTACTTTTGCCAGCGATTCTGACATTGCCAACCTGCACGGATGGGCTCAGGGCAGTTTTTCGGGAATGAGCTGGAGCAATGTTCAAATAGGCTCCTCTGTGATACTCATTACTTTTTTTATAACCATGATTCTCTCAAAGCCGATAGGAGCATACCAGCTTGGCGAGTCCTACGCCCAAAGCATAGGAGTTAATATTAAAATTTTTAGGATTGCGTTGATAGTGATTTCCAGCATTTTTTCTGCCACGGTTACTGCCTTTGCAGGTCCCATTTCCTTCGTGGGAATAGCTGTTCCTTTTTTGGTTAAGGGGGCTTTAAAAACATCTAAACCACTCATTGTAATACCTGCAACCTTTTTAGGAGGCGCTGCATTCTGTATGTTCTGCGATCTCATAGCAAGACTTGCTTTTGCACCTTTAGAACTGAACATCAGTACGGTAACATCTATTTTGGGTGCTCCAATTGTAATATATATGATGATAAACAGAAGGAGAGGTGTAAATGGCTAAAAAGTATTTTGAACTGGACAATCTTTCTGTAGGATATGGAAAAAATATACTCATAAAAGATATATGCTTTGGGATCGAAAAAGGTGAAATAGTAACGCTTATAGGTCCAAACGGAGCAGGAAAATCCACCATACTTAAAAGTATAACCAGACATCTTGAAATCATGGGCGGACAGGTTTTTTTCGATGAATCAAGTCTTCGTGATATTTCTTATAAAGAATTATCTAAAAAAATGGCGGTGGTTCTCACCGACAGACTTAAGCCGGAGCTTATGACATGCCACGACATAGTTGCCACCGGACGATACCCATATACAGGAAGATTGGGGATTCTGTCCCATCAAGATGAAGATAAAGTGGATGCGGCATTATCAGCCGTTCACGCAGTAGATTTAGGCGGAAGGGATTTTAACGCTATAAGTGACGGACAGAAACAGAGAATCCTTCTGGCAAGAGCAATATGTCAGGAACCTTCTGTAATCGTTTTAGACGAACCTACTTCGTTTTTAGATATAAGATATAAACTTGAACTTTTGAGTATCTTACGCAGAATGGCAAAGGAAAACGGTATTACTATTATCATGACCCTGCACGAAATTGATTTAGCACAAAAAATTTCTGATAGGATTGTTTGCGTAAGCGGCAGCCATGTAACCAATTACGGAACGCCGGAAGAAATCTTTAGGAGAGAGGTTATAAAAGATCTTTATGATATTGATAACGGATTTTATGATCCTGTCTTTGGAAGTATAGAGCTCATGGCTCCTGACGGTGATAAACCCGAAGTATTCATCATATCATCGGGAGGAACCGGAATAAAAGTTTTTAGAGAACTGCAAAAAGAAAATATTCCATTTGCAGCTGGGATTCTCTATAAGAATGATATAGATTATGAATTGGCACAATTATTGTCCTGTAAAGTAATTACAGAAAAACCGTTTTCAAAAATCTCCGATGAAACTATGAATATTGCAGTAAACATAATAAAAAAATGTGATAAAGTAATATATGCAGGAGTAGAAGTGGGGGAAGGTAACGAAAGAATTAACGAGTTGATAACTCTTGCAAAAGCAGAAAATAAGTTAGAAGATCTTACAAAATAAAAATTAAATCATAGTATAAAATGCGACTGTCGTTGAACTTTAAGGGTTTTTACGGTCGCATTTTTTTGAAAAAATCGAGAACAAATGTTCATTATGCTATTGACACAGAACATACATTCTGTTAATATATCAATATAGAACAGATGTTCACGAGGTGATAGATATGAGAAAGTATAAAGTAAAATCAACATTCAGATTCACAGTATTTGTAGTATTAGTAATTTTAGTTATAATTACAGTTTTTTCAACATTATTTGGTATGGGCACAGTGAACAGTGTTTCATTAAATCAGTTTAAACCGATTAAGGTTGAAGCCGGAGAAACTCTGTGGTCGATAGCAAAAGCTAATAACCCGGATAATAAGGATATTCGCTTACTGGTTCATGAGCTTAAAAAAGTTAACAATCTGAAGTCCGGTGAAATTATCGAAGGACAGAAAATTCTTATCCCTGTAAACAATTAATGGGTCCCATATTATTTTTCAAACAAACTTATATAAGATCTTTGTATGAAAAATTATTTACCTAAACTTTAATAACTTTAAATTAAGTCTGTTATCGTTTAGGTTTTTTATTTTGATTGTAAATTATATTGAGCAATAGTATTAAAATTGCTTAAAACGTAAAATAAAAGGTCATTTTTTCATAGAATGCCATAAAAAATTAAAAGTTACACACACTGGATATATAAAAACTCGATTTCATGGCTATCAGAGGAAACCGAGCAATTTCGAGAGTTATTATAGATAGGTATTAACTTATTTGATTATGGGTTTAATAACTATTCCTAAAATTATGATTTTAGGAATAGTTAAACCGATGTTCAATCATCTCTTAATCATTGAGATAAGTCTTGGTTGTAATGCTTTTGCTGCTCAATATATTCGCCCCACTGCTATTCATTGTGATTAACCTCAGTAACTGTAATATTGGTTTTCACACTTTCTATCAAATCGATTACCTTATTCACATCTTCTTTAGAAAATATAAACCTTCTGTTAATCACACCTTTATTGATGTGCAGTTCTATATTCGGTGCGGATTTTATTGAGTCTGTATGAACTGCCATTATTTCTTCCCAACACCACAAACTATGAAATTCGTGATTCATAAGAGTGTATATAATGTCCACCCCGTCTTTAGAAACAACTTGTTTTCTGGTAGAAAATGCAGCCGGTATCAGAATCAAACCAAATGGTAAATAAAACCAGTTATTGTAAGCATAAACATGATAAATTGTATAGAGTGCAACAATGACTGCTGCTATTTTCACCCATAATTTTCGTTGTGGTATTATTCCAAAATATTTCATACATTACGCATAATCCGATTACTACATAGGCAGCCGGAGTTTCCTTTCTCCGGGATAATTCCCGGTAAGTTGCAAAATTCCCAATAACTTATAACTGAATAAAAGTTTTGCTTTTAAGAGTTAAATGCTTTTATAAATCCCGGATCTTCTTCTTTCCGCAAGAGCTTCCATGGCTATTTTATGTGCTTCTTCCGGAGCTCCGGCAGGACCGCGACCTTTTTTAAGTTTACCGAACATATTAGTCCTTGATCCATCGGCATACATAATGTTTCCACCCCAGCTTGCTGTTACAATGGCAAATATCGGATTTATCAGGTTCATAAAGCAAAACGGAAGATATGAAAGAGTTGGAACACCTAATACTGCAGAGTGATATGAACCGCATGATGACCAAGGAACTAAAGGTGACCACAAGGTTCCCCCATCCTCTAAAGTTCTCGACAGCATATTTCTGCCAAGTCCCATTTCATCAAAATTATCCTTATACATTGATGAAGGTATAATTAAGCCCAGGTATTGGTCACACATTGTCGTAATACAGAAGATTGATGTTAAAATCGTTACTACGATCAACTGGAATGGTGTTTTTACCTTATGTATAAGACCTCCAAGTATTGATTCTACGGCACCGATTTTCTGTAAAATTCCTCCGAAAGCTACAGCAACAATAACCAGGTTATTAGTCCAAAGCATACTATCCATACCACCTCTGTTTACAAGCTTTGTAAACAGTTCATTTTTGGATTCGGCAGAATAACCATTATGCAGCATATTTATACAATCAGCAATTCCTGCACCCTGGAAGATAACGGCAAATACACATCCCATAAGAGACAGTAAAACTATTGACGGAATAGCTGGCATTTTTATCACCGCTACAACTATAATCATTAGAATCGGAATCAATAAAAGTGGGCTCATATATGCGTAATGTCCTGTTATTGATGCTGATAAATTATTTGCCAAAGTCGGATCATATTTATCAATGCTTGAAAATGAGAAGAACGCATAAATTATAATAGCGATTACAAGGCTTGGGAAAGTCGTTGTAATCATTGCTCCTACATGGTCAAAAAGCCCTGTCTGTGCAGAACCTGCGGCAAGATTAGTCGAATCTGAAAGTGGTGAAAATTTATCTCCACAACACGCTCCCGAGAGAATAGCTCCCGCGATAAGTGCAGGATTCAGTCCCATTGTTGTACCGATTGCCATAAATGCAATACCTAAAGTTGCAGATACTGTCCAAGCTGAACCAAGGGCAATACCTACCACCGCACACATTACAGTTACAAATGGTAAAAAGACTGCCGGAGTCAAGAGTTTAAGTCCATAATACACAACTGACGGAATGGTTCCGCAAGCTGTAAACGAACCTATCAGGCAACCTACCAATAAAATGATAATAATAGCTTCAAGAGACTGATTGACAGACTCAAGTCCCGCAGCAAGCATATCCTTGTAATTATAGCCGCATATTTTGCCTACAACCATAGCTACCGCACAGGATAAAGTTACCGGTATGTGAGGATCCTGTCCCCATTTAAACACATAGTTTGAAATCATTACTACAAGAAGGAAGATAATTGGGATCAGTGCTTCTATCTTGTTAGGTAATCTCGGTTTTAAACCTTTCTCATTCATTTGACACCTCCAAAATAACCTAGATATATATTACACATATATAGTAACAGCGGAAGCGTCAATGAAGTGTCAATAAAATAACAATATTTCAAGTTTATACCAAATTATTTATTTTTTTAAAATGAATATTTATCCATTCCTATTAAAGCATTGGTCTCTTCTGCCCAGGAATATTGCGCCATATATTCTCCGTGATATAATTTACTTCCTTCTTTACGATTTTTTATCCATGTAAAATAATCACATTCTATACATTCAAGATGGGTTAATCCAATATTCCCCCTTTCGCTGTGTATAATTTCACCACATTTTAAGTTGCCCAGAGAATCCTGAAGATCTTTTTTTAACATTCTATAGTAAGAATCGTGTCCATCATCCTCCCAAAGTGTTGCCATTACTTCTCTGCTTGAGCATCTTGCTCCCTTCTTATGAATTAAAAACGCCATTAACTCTTTTGTTTTATCAAACTTGAACTTTACAGGTTCATCGTCTATCAATACATCAAAGTTGCCAAAACATATAATTTTGATTTTATGTGCAGATTTTTCATCATCGTTGATATTGCTGCTATATCTGAGATTCTCTATGGCATGTTTTACCTGCCGTGAGTTTGCAGGTTTCATTATATATCCGCTGGCATCCAGGTCGAAAGCGTTCCCCATGTAGTCGGAATACCCCGTTACAAAAATAAAATTGGTCTTAGGGTAAACTTTCTTCAGCTCACCTGCGAACTCAATTCCGTTTAAACCCGGCATCTGAATGTCTATGAAACACACATCAAATTTTTCTTTAAATGATATTTCAAGGGCTTTTACAGGATTATTTAAGACTGTCACTGACGCATTATTATCATTTTCTTTTATCAGTTCCGCCAAATAGTCGGCTGCAATTATTTCATCGTCCAATACTATGTATTTCACGTCTGTCACCTCTAAATTGTTTAATCTTAATTTTTTCCCCCGGAATTACGATTGTTACTCTGGTACCTACTCCAACTAGGCTGTATATTTCCATCTCTGTTTTTACGGTATTTTTCAATCTTTCATTTGCATTTTGAATTCCAATGTGTTCTCTGTCGTCATTTAAAACTGTTTCCGGTTCAAACCCTTCTCCGTTATCAGAGATTATAATTATGTCATCCCTGCCCTCTTTTCTGGTTTCAATTTTTACGGTTCCACCTTCCAGTCTTTTGCAAATTCCATGTTTAACAGCATTTTCAACGATGGGTTGAAGTGTCAGAACAGGAACATGAAAATCAGTTGACTTGATGTCGTATTCCACATTCAATCTGTCTCCGAACCTAAGTTTTTCTATTTCCAGATAAATTTTGATATGGTCAAGTTCCCTCTCAAAGGGATGAGTATCATAAGTTTCCATGCTATACATATTTTCTCTTAGATATCTTGAAAACTTAACGGTGGTTTCTTCTGCAAGTTTGGGGTTTGCTCTGCAAAGTGCTGTAATTGTATTTAATGTATTATATAGAAAATGAGGCTGAATTTGCGACAGCATCATTGAAAGCCTTTGCTCCCTTAATTTAATGTCTTTTTCCTCATTCACCTGCTGCGATATATGTACATGAATGATAAGGTAATAAAGAAGAAATGCCACGGCATAAACTTTTACCAGCATTCCGTGTCTTATTCCGGTTGAATCTATAATATTTGCAGTCATCAGAACTGAGATATAAAGAAAAATTCCCAAAGGATTATTATTGGATTCCCTGTAAAATCTGATATTTAATATACTTAAAAATATTATCCAATACACCCATTCCGTAATTATATAAAAATAACCTACCGGACCTTGGGGTCTCATTACCTGTTCATAAATGACTATATTGCTGTTGTAGAAATAATATACTATGTAAACTAAGGCATTGATTACTGCCGGAATATAATTTCTCTTAGTGTTTTTATCTGCCATACTTATCAGTGCCACCATTGGAAGAGGTTTTGTTGCATAATAAAAAATTTGAGATATTACCACATTAATACCGGTACTTCCAAGCTCTTTTAGATAATCCAGATAAAAGGAATTAATAGACATTAGAAGCAGGAGTGTCATATTAACAATCATATGAATTTTTAAAGACTTGTCCACAGAGGATTTCATAGAAACAATAAAGTATGTACTGACAATAATCATAAGAAATATGAAATTGTCCATTATATAGACTTGAATGTAATTCATAAAAAAACACCTGCTCAAATAGATCATTTATACAGAAATCACTTTATGCCACATAACAACCACCGACTTTCTAGCCGGTGGTTGAATTTTCACTTGTGTTTAATTATATCATTGATTACTTAAAATATTCAACTGCTGATTTAAATAGTTTCATATCATAGTTTCCCGGGACATTTTTATATAGGTTTTTCCCTATTCTTTCTGAATGTCCCATCTTACCGATGATTCTTCCGTCCGGAGAAGTAATTCCTTCAATTCCGTAATATGATCCGTTTGGATTGAATTGAATATTATTTGTCACCTTTCCGGCATGGTCAACATACTGTGTCAAAATCTGTCCGTTTTCAGCAAGCTGTTTTATAAGCTTTTCAGGTGCTATGAATCGTCCTTCTCCATGTGATATAGGAACACTGAAAATATCACCGGTCTTAATATTATTTGTCCAAGGTGATTTATTTGATACAAGTCTGACATTGACAATCTTTGACTGATGTCTTCTAATCTCATTAAAGGTCAATGTGGCACTATTTTCATCCGTATCAACAATTTTTCCGTACGGAACTAAGCCAAGTTTTATCAACGCTTGGAATCCATTACAAATGCCAATCATAAGCCCTTCTCTTTTATCAAGAAGATCTTCTACCGCCTCTTTTATTTCCGGATTTCGGAAAAATGCGGTTATAAACTTACCTGAGCCATCAGGTTCATCTCCACCGGAGAAGCCGCCCGGAATAAAAATTACCTGAGATTCTCTAATCCTGGCTGCAAAATTATCTACCGACTTTGCAACTTCCTCTGAATTCAAATTATTGATAACGAATATATCTGTTTCCGCACCTACATCATCAAAGGCTCTGGCAGAATCGTATTCACAGTTAGTTCCCGGAAATACCGGAATCAGAACCTTCGGTTTTTCTACAGTATATGATGCATGTAATTTTTTTTCGCAGTTGTATGAAAACTCTTCCAAAGGTTTTTCTTCTGCTTTTATATTGCATTTGTATACCGGTTCAAGCTTTTGCTCATATAATTTACTTAAGGTTTCAATGTTTATTGCATTGTCTTTCCACTCTAAAATATAGTCTGATGTAGTTTCTCCGATTTTAATTATATTTTCTGCATCTATATCAACATTATCGCTATCAACTTCCACTAATATTCCGCCATAGGCATAATCAAATATATCATTTATTTTCAGTTTATCATTGAATCGAAATCCTATTTTGTTGCCTATGCACATTTTGAAAACGGCATCGGCTATTCCGCCAAAACCGGGAGTATATGCAGATTTAACAGAGCCTGTTTCGTTGAGGGTATTTACTATATTATAAACCGTTTTCAGTGATTCACCTGTGGGCAGTCCGCTTTCAGTATATTCCGGTGTGATAAATAAAACTTTACTGTTTGCAGACTTGAATTCCGGTGAAATTACTTTATCAACAGAATCTGTGGTTACTGCAAATGAAATTAAGGTTGGGGGTACATCGATATTTTCAAAGGTTCCGCTCATAGAATCTTTACCTCCGATAGCTGCTATTTCTAAATCCTTCTGTGCTTTGAAGGCTCCTAAAACAGCTGACATAGGCTTTCCCCAACGACCGGGTTCTCTGCCCGGCTTTTCGAAATATTCCTGAAATGACAAGTAAATTTCTTTAAAAGTAGCTCCCGAAGCAATTAGTTTTGATACAGATTCAACTACTGCAAGGTAGGCACCGTGATATGGACTTGAAGATGAAATCTCAGGATTAAATCCCCATGACATTAGAGAGCATGTATCTGTACTTCCCTTTTCTAATGAAATCAGATTCACCATTGCTTGATTAGGGGTTCTTTGAAATTTTCCTCCAAAAGGCATAAGCACAGTACCTGAACCTATTGTGGAATCAAACTCTTCAGAAAGTCCTCTTCTGGAACATGTATTAAGTGATGATACGAGTTTTTCATATTCATCTTTAAAATTATCTGAAATGTCTTTTTCAAAACTCTGATGTATTGGAATCTCAATATCTATGTGTTTTTCTGCACCATTAGTATCTAAGAAAGCTCTTGATAAATTGACTATTTCCTTACCGTTCCAACTCTCTTTCAGATAAGGCACTGCCGTAACTTCAGCAACGATTGTAGCCTCTAAATTTTCATCATGTGCAAGTTTGCAAAAAGCTTCTGCATCCTTTTTTTCCACCACAACTGCCATTCTTTCCTGAGATTCACTGATGGCAAGTTCTGTTCCATCTAGACCTTCATATTTCTTTGGAACCGCATTCAGATTGATATTCAGACCGTCTGCAAGCTCGCCTATAGCAACTGAAACTCCCCCCGCACCAAAATCATTGCATCTTTTTATCATTCTGGATGCTGCTTTATTTCTGAACAATCTCTGTAGTTTCCGCTCTTCCGGTGCATTTCCCTTCTGAACTTCTGCACCACAGGTTTCAAGAGAGTGAGTAGTATGCTTCTTAGACGAACCGGTAGCTCCTCCGCAACCGTCTCTTCCTGTTTTTCCACCCAGCAAAATTACCATATCACCGGCTTCAGGTCTTTCTCGTCTGACATTTTCCGCAGGAGCTGCTGCGATTACAGCTCCTACTTCCATTCTCTTTGCCACATATCCGGGATGGTACAGTTCATCAACTTGTCCCGTAGCAAGACCTATCTGGTTTCCGTATGAGCTGTATCCTGCCGCTGCAGTCGTTACAAGCTTTCTTTGAGGTAATTTACCTTCCATGGTTTCAGAGACCGGAAGAAGAGGGTCTGCAGCACCGGTAACTCTCATAGCGCTGTATACATAACTTCTGCCTGAAAGAGGATCTCGTATTGCACCGCCTATACATGTTGCCGCACCACCGAAGGGTTCGATTTCTGTCGGATGATTATGGGTTTCGTTTTTAAAGAGAAGTAACCACTTTTCTTCACTGCCGTTGACATTTACATCGATCTTAACTGTACATGCATTAATTTCCTCAGACTCATCAAGTTTGTCCATTAAGCCTTTTGATTTCAGATATTTTGCTGCAATAGTACCAATATCCATTAGAGTAACAGGCTTGGTTCTGTTTAAGTTTTTTCTGGTTGAAATATATTCTTCATAGGCTTCCCGGATTTCAGGATCTTCAAATTTAACATTATCTATGCTTGTATTGAATGTAGTATGCCTGCAATGGTCTGACCAATAGGTATCAATCACCTTTATCTCAGTTATTGTAGGGTTTCTGTCCTCGCCTTTAAAATATTTTTGACAAAGTTTCAGATCTTCTATATCCATAGCAAGACCTCTTTCCGATAGAAAATCCTGCAGTTTTGATACACTCCAGTCTATAAAACCATCTATTATCTCTACTTCTGTCGGTATTTCATACTGAACTTTCAGTGTATCAAAAGTTCCCAAACCGGCTTCCCTTGCCTCCACCGGATTAATTACATATTTTTTTATTGCAGCAAGTTCTGTTTCTGTAATTTCTCCCGAGAGAATGTATACCTTAGCGGATCTCACATCAGGTCTGTCCTCCTTTGAAATAAGCTGTATACATTCGGCCGCTGAATTTGCTCTCTGGTCAAATTGCCCCGGTAAGTACTCAACGGCAAATACAAAGTCTTTTGCATCATAAGAAAGCTCCTTTGCAGTATCATCAACCTGCGGCTCTGAAAAAACTCTTTCTATGGAGTCCTCAAAAAGTCTTTCCGAAATGTTCTCCACATCATATCGGTTTACAATACGCAAGTTTTTTAGACCCTTAACTTGAAGCAGATTGGTAATTTCATTTTTTAATGAAGCTGCTTCACTTGCAAAACCTTTCTTCTTTTCTACATAGATTCTATATACCATTATGCTTCCTCCAACGCCTGTAATGCTTTTGCTCCAATGTCATTTCTGTAAAAACCGTCCTTAAATACAATTTTTTTAGTCGACTCATAAGCTTTATCAATAGCTTCTTTTAGGGTTTTTCCTCTTTCCGTTATGCCAAGGACTCTTCCACCGTTCGAAAGCAATTTTTTATTTTCAAGTTTAGCACCGGCAACATAGACATTTGAAACTTCATTTGGAATAATCAGTTCACATCCTTTAGCGTAAGTTCCGGGATACCCCTTTGATGCCATAACTACACAACACGCACAGTCCTCAGCAAACTGCACTTTAGCCTCCGATAAAGTTCCCTTCGCAGTATGTTCCATAATTTCAAGCAGATCACTTTCCAAAAGAGGAAGAACCACCTGGGTTTCAGGATCACCGAATCTGCAGTTATATTCTATAACTTTAGGACCATCTTTAGTGAGCATCAGTCCGAAATACAAGCAGCCTCTGAAAGTTCTGCCCTCTTTATTCATTGCAACCATAGTAGGAAGAAAAATTTCCTCCTCACACTGTGCCGCAATATCTTCCGTATAATAAGGATTAGGTGCAATCGTTCCCATTCCTCCCGTATTTAAGCCTTTATCCCCGTCTAAAGCTCTTTTATGATCCATTGAGGAAATCATAGGAATCAAGACCTTTCCGTCTGTAAAACTCAAAACAGAAACTTCAGGACCTTCTAAAAATTCTTCTATTACAATACAGCTTCCGCTTTCACCAAAAATCTTGTCCTCCATCATAGAAGTAACGGCAGTCTCTGCAGTTTTTCTGGTTTCTGCAATTATAACACCCTTACCCTTTGCAAGTCCGTCAGCTTTAATGACGACCGGAATATTACAGGTTTCAAGGTATTGAATTGCACTGTCTTTATCTGTAAAGATTTCATATTGAGCGGTGGGAATACCATACTTTCTCATCAATTCCTTTGAAAATGCCTTACTTCCCTCTATTATTGCAGCAGACTTATTAGGACCGAAACAAGGAATCCCCTTATCTTCCAGCAAATCCACAAGTCCCATTACTAAAGGATCATCCGGTGCTACAACTGCAAAATCAATCGCTTCTTTTTCTGCAAAATCAACTATACCGGTCAGTTCCTCTCCTCCTATGTTCACACAGGTTGCGTCCCTTGCAATACCACCGTTTCCGGGCAAGGCAAAAATTTCTGACACTCTGTCATTTTCTTTTATTTTCTTAATTATAGCATGTTCTCGTCCGCCACCGCCAACTACCATTATTTTCATAAGAATCTCCTTTTTAATGATGGAATAATCTCGTTCCCGTAAAAACCATTACCATATTGTATTTATTACATGTGTCTATCACATGCTGATCTCTCACTGAGCCTCCGGGCTGGATGACAAATTGAACACCGCTTTTACGGGCTCTTTCTATATTGTCACCGAAAGGAAAAAATGCGTCACTTCCAAGGGTTACACCTGTGATCGTCTTAAGATATTCTCTCTGTTCTTCTTTAGTAAAAGGTTCCGGTTTTCTCTCGAACAAGTCTTCCCATGCACCTTCTTTCAGAATATCCATATAATCTTCGCCCAGATATGTATCGATGGCATTATCCCTTGCAGGTCTTCCTATATTCTCTTTAAACGGCAGATTGATAACTTTTTCGTGCTGTCTTAAATTCCAAAAATCTGCCTTTTCTCCTGCCAGGCGTGTGCAATGAATTCTGGATTGTTGACCTGCACCTACGCCGATTGCCTGCCCGTTCTTAACATAACAAACAGAATTTGATTGGGTGTATTTTAATGTCACAAGTGCAATTACCATGTCTATTTTTACTTCTTCAGAGAGCACCTTATTAGCTGTAACTATATTCGTAAAGTCTTCTGTTGACATTTTAATGTCGTTTCTTCCCTGCTGAAAAGTGATGCCGTAAACCTGCTTTTTTTCTTCCGACTTAGGCATATATTCGGGATCTATTTTTATTATATTGTAATTACCTTTTTTCTTTTCCTTTAGGATTTTCAAGGCTTCGTCGGTGTACCCCGGAGCTATGATTCCGTCTGAAACTTCTCTTTTTATAATTGCAGCCGTTATTTCGTCACATGTATCGCTAAGTGCTATAAAATCCCCAAATGATGACATTCTGTCCGTACCCCTTGCTCTTGCATACGCAGTAGCAATGGCAGAATCATCAAGTCCTTCTATGTCATCGACAAAGCAGGCTTTTTTAAGCTCATCAGACATTGGAACTCCCACTGCTGCAGATGTTGGACTTACATGTTTAAAGGAAGTGGCAGCCGGTATATTTAATATTTTCTTTATTTCGTGAACAAGCTGCCAACTGTTAAAAGCATCAAGGAAATTGATGTAACCGGGTCTGCCGTTTAAGATTTCAATAGGAAGCTTCGAACCGTCTTCCATAAAAATTTTTGCCGGCTTCTGATTTGGATTACAACCATATTTAAGTTCAAATTCTTTCATTATGCCCTCCATTTATTTACGATGCGTTTATCATATTCTCCCGTTTTAATGTCGGTGTATCTTACATAGAGTGATATTTTATTCTCTTCATTTAGATTTTCCCAAATCTCTGAAGTCAATTCTTCAATATTATCAGGAATCAGCAATCGTTTCGGTTCCCCTGTAAATGTCGGTATTGGATTTCCGTCGGTCATGTAGGTATGAATAAAGTGCCCCTGCCCTGCAAGACCTTCATATTCAAAGAAATATCTGTTGCAGGAAGTTCCTTCAGAATTTGCACTCTTCAGTATGCTCATTTTATAGGTAAAATCATCTTCTATGTCTACTAGTCCACTGATCCTCGGTGTCCAATTCGGAGCATCCGGTTCAAAGGATCTGGTCCTGAGAGCACATTGAAAACACATGCCCGTTTTCATAAAATCCCTGATGGTGTCGGTCTGGTCACCATTGGTAATTATAATTTTTTTATCGTCAACTCTTAATGGGTGGTAAATTATCAATGAAGGATCCTCAACCTTTGACTCATCGAATGGTTTAATCATAACATCATCTTTGACTTCCTCAAAAACTCTATTTCTGCTGTTTGCAGATCTTCCCATGATAAAATAAGCCGTTACCGCCTTCTTAGCATCCGGAGTTCTTCCTATGATGATTCCTCTTCCGACATAGGGATTTCCTGCAATATATTCCTTTATGCTCTTTGATTCATATATGTTCATTAAATTAAACCTTCCTTAATTTTAAATGCTAAATCTTCAGTTGCCTTGGGCAGCAAAATCCACTCTGCCTCTTCCATTACTCTGCGCTGAAGGATTTCGGGAGTATCATTTTCAAGAACTTCAACAGCCTTTTGCGATATTATTTTCCCTCCGTCAGTAATTTCATTTACAAAATGTACTGTTGCACCTGTAATTTTTACGCCGTATTCCAGTGCTCTTTCGTGTACATGAAGACCGTAACATCCTTTTCCGCAGAAGGAAGGAATCAGCGAGGGATGAATATTAATTATTCTGTTTTCATAAAGCTTCACTATTTCAGGTGATAAAATCTTTAGAAATCCTGCAAGAACAATCATATCTATTTGCTTTGATTCCAATTCTGTGATAAAATCCGCCTCATTATTCAAAATATAAGTTTCTTTAAGACTGTTTTTTGCACGGGTAAGTCCGTATGCAGAAGGGTTATCAGAAGCTACCAATACTATTTCACCACTTTTTATCCTGTTTTCTTTCTCTGCGTCAAGCAGTGCCTGCAGATTAGTTCCGCCACCGGAAATTAAAACACAAATTTTCGACTTTCTGCCTAGCATATAACCACGCCCTCTTTTGAATTTACAACTTCGCCCAGCACATACGCATCCTCTCCTGCTTTTCTCAGAACCTCCAGCGCAATATCTACATCTTCTTTGGCAACAATACATGTCATTCCCACACCCATATTATAGGTATTGAACATATCTCGCTCCGGAATGTTACCCTTTGAAGCCAGTAATCTGAAGATCGGAAGAACCTTAATATCTTCCCTGTTGATTTTTACACCGACACCATCTGGAAGGCTTCTTGGGATATTTTCATAAAAACCACCCCCTGTTATATGTGCTACAGATTTTACCCTCACTTTATCAAAAAGTGCAAGCATAGGTTTTACATAAATTTTTGTCGGCGTAAGAAGGGTTTCTCCAATAGCCGCACCGTCCAACTCATCATATCTTTTGTTTAAATCAGCAGATTCAATATCAAAGACCTTTCTAACTAACGAAAATCCGTTTGAATGCACTCCTGATGAAGGTAATGCGATAACAACATCTCCGGATTTAACCTTTGATTTATCAAGTATCTTAGAACGATCCACCACTCCTACTGAAAACCCTGCGAGATCATATTCATCCTCAGGATAAAAACCCGGCATTTCTGCGGTTTCTCCGCCAATCAGAGCAGATTTCGACTGCATGCAGCCTTCAGCAACACCGCTTACAATCTTTTCGATTTTTTCAGGATAATTTTTCCCACATGCAATATAATCAAGGAAAAATAGAGGTCTGGCACCTACACATAGAATGTCGTTTACACACATTGCCACACAATCAATGCCGATAGTATCATGTTTATCCATAAGAAAAGCCAACTTTAACTTAGTTCCGACCCCATCGGTTCCGCTTACTAAAACGGGATCTGACAATCCCTTCATATCTAAACCGAAAAGTCCTCCAAAGCCTCCCAAATCTGAGGTATCACCAAAACTCATGGTCTTTTGAATATGTTTTTTCATAAGCTCTACTGACTTATAGCCCGCTGTAATATCTACCCCTGCCTTTTTATAACTATCACTGAAACTCTTGCTCATCTACCTTCTCCCATCGATTATTTATTGTATTTTGCTTCAACTGCCTTATTTTTTTCTAAAACTTTTTCTGCTGATTTATTTCTCTGTGTATCCAGTTTCTTTGCAAGTTCTGAATCTTCAATCGCAAGAATCTGAACAGCAAGAAGCCCTGCATTTTGTGCACCATCAATTGCAACAGTAGCAACAGGAATTCCTCCGGGCATCTGAACAGTGGATAAAAGAGCATCAAGTCCATCAAGTGTGGATGATTTTACCGGAATACCGATTACCGGAAGGGTTGTGTTCGCTGCCACCGAACCTGCAAGATGTGCAGCTTTTCCTGCTGCAGCAATAATAACGCCAAATCCGTTATTTCTTGCATTCTTTGAAAACTCTTTAGCTTCCACAGGTGTTCTATGAGCCGAATATACATGCACTTCATATGGTACTTCAAATTCTTCCAAAACTGAAAATGCTTTTTCCACAACCGGAAGGTCACTGTCACTTCCCATTATAATACCTACTTTTTTCATTCATCTTCTCCTTACAATTATGTGAAGTTTTTTGATGCGGAACGAACATGCAATGATTCATGATTAATGTTCGTGTTTTTATTTTCTCAAAATAAATCTCAAAGTTAACTGTCTACTGTATACTCTACCATAATGATTAGGATAATTTCAATACTTTACATTACAATGTATCCAAAAAAGATTGCAAAATTATTACTGCTGCCTGTTTATCAATGACTTCTTTGCGTTTATTCCTTCTAACATCTGCCTGAATCATAATCCTTTCAGCTTGTACCGTTGTTAATCGTTCATCTTGCCAAACCACTTTAACACCTTTAATTCCGGTTGATTTCATTTTATTTTCTAACATTGTTCGGAATTCTCTTACCCTTATCGTCTGCTCGCTATCCTCTCCGCTCATGCTAAGAGGAAGACCCATAACTACAGTATCACATTCATATTTTTTTATATAGTCTATGACTTTTCCTGAATCCTTTCTGATTCCTACTCTTTCAATTGTGGTAATACCTTGAGCTGTTATTCCCAATGGGTCACTAACTGCCACACCTATGGTTTTATCCCCTACATCAAGTCCTATTGTTCTCATATTCACCTCAAAAATATAAAAATGGCAGAGGAATCCCTGCCATCTACAGTAACTATTTCTTTAAATATTCCTTCAGAATTTCTTCAAGGAGGTCATCTCTATCAATTCTGCTAATCATAAGACGCGCATTATTATGACTTGTTATATATGATGGGTCTCCGGATAGTATATATCCCACCATTTGGTCGATTCCGTTATAACCTCTTTCTTCAAGAGAAGCATATACGGTTTCTAAGACCTCTTTAGTCGTTCTCTGTTGAGTTTTTCTAGCGTCAAACATTATAGTCTTTTTATCCATAGTAAACCTCCTGTCTTGTGTGTAATAAAATACACTTCAACATGTCAATCTGTCGCTATCCATACTTGATTGCCCGCCGAACTGCTACTTTATTACTTCACATAAATTATGCATTAATTAATTATACTATGATAACAGTTCTTTGGCAACCTCAAAAGCTTTTGATATTCCATCGGGCTTTTTACCTCCCGCCTGTGCCATATCTGCTTTTCCACCGCCACCGCCACCGATATGCTTTGCAAGTTCTTTAATTATTTTTCCTGCGTGATAGCCCTTGTCAAGCAAATCATCTGAAACGGATACCAGTAAAGTTGCTTTTCCTCCTGAAGAAGTTGCAAACACCATTATGACCTGTGATACTTTGGTTTTTATTTCATCTGAAATATCTCGAAGATCTTTTATATTATAATCCGAAAACTCCTTTGTAATAAGTTTCACTTTGCCGATATTTTCTGCGGTACAAGCAATCTCATTAATTTCAGAACCGATGCTTGCCTTCTTCAGTTCTTCAATTTCCTTTTTCAAAAGTTTGTTTTCTTCTATAATGGATTTAGTCTTAGAAATAACTTGATTTGATTTAGCTTTTAATAAATCCGACACTTCTGTAATAGTCTTTTCCCTTTCAATGTCTTCCTCCAACACAGAAGTACCGGTTATTGCTATTATTCTTCTGACACCTGAAGCAACCCCTGACTCACTTACAATTTTGAAGCTTCCAATCTGTCCGGTGTTTGAAACGTGAGTTCCTCCGCATAGTTCTACACTAAAATCCCCGCAGGACACAACACGCACATTTTCTCCGTATTTTTCACCAAATAGAGCTATGGCGCCCATTTTCTCTGCTTCTTTTATAGAGGTTTCACAAGTGGAAATCCGGATAAACTTATTGATTTCCTCATTGACAATGTTCTGCACATCCTCGATCTGCCCGGCGGTCACAGCTTCAAAATGATTAAAATCAAAACGTAGTTCCTTTTCATTTACCAGGGAGCCTGCCTGTTGAATATGTCCACCCAGTACCTTTCTTAACGATGCCTGTAATAAATGGGTTGCTGTATGATTTCTGGCAGTTTTATTTCTTTTAATCAAATCGATTTCCGTTATAAGTGTATCTCCCAAAGAAAGCTTTCCTTCTTCTATTACGGCAATGTGCTTATAGAGCCCCTTTGACTTTGAAACCGATTCTACAAATATTTTGACCGAATCGTTATACATAAAACCTTTATCGGAAACTTGTCCACCGCCTTCGGCATAAAAAGGTGTTTTATCTAAATAAATAGCGACTTTTTCATTCGACACAGCCTTTTTCACGCTTTTTCCTTCTGAAACTATGGCAAGAACCTTAGATTTCCCTGCAAAATTTGCATACCCCTCAAAATCAGTTTCCGGAATATTCAACTCCGGTGATTCATCGCTCCATCCAGCATCCTGTATATCTTTCCTACCTTGCCTTGCAGTTTCTTTCTGTATTTTCATGGCTGATGCAAATCCGCCGGTATCGGTTTTGATTCCATTTTCCTGCAAAATTTCTTCAGTTAATTCTAATGGAAAACCATATGTATCATAAAGTTTAAAGGCTTTTTCACCATCCAGCAAATCTTTTCCTTCTTTTTTCAGTGTGGAAATATACTCCTCTATAATAGACTCCCCCTGTGATAAAGTTGCCAGAAACTGCCTTTCTTCTCCGGATATTATTTTTTTAATATATTCTTTTTTCTCTATAAGCTCTGGGTATGCATTACCGGACATTTCAATTACTCTATCAGACAATCCTGATAAAAACCCCTCCGGAATTCCAATCATTCTTCCGTGACGTGCAGCTCTTCTTATCAGTCTTCGGAGAACATAACCCCTTCCCTCGTTAGATGGTGTTATGGTATCTGCAATCATAAATACCATAGATCGAAGATGATCTGTTATTATTCTCATGGAAATATCAGCCTTTTGATTGCCGTCATTATACTTGATACCTGAAGCTTCTGCGACTCCGTCGAGAATATATCTGATCGTATCAATATCAAATATGGACTCTACACCTTGTATTAGACATGCCATACGTTCAAGTCCCATACCTGTATCGATATTAGGATGTTCTAAATTAGAATAACTCCCGTCTTCTTCCTTTGAAAATTGGCTGAAAACATGATTCCATACCTCAATAAATCTGTCACAGTCGCAGCCCGGCTTACAGTCAGGATTACTGCATTTATATTCTTCACCTCTGTCGAAAAAGATTTCCGAGTCAGGACCACAGGGTCCCAGTCCTATTTCCCAGAAGTTGTCTTCTTTGCCCAATCTAACTATATGGTCTTCCTTCATGCCTAAATCTTTCCATATTTCAAAGGCCTCATTATCTTCTTTATAAACCGTGGCCCAAAGTCTGTCTGCCGGCATTTCCATCACCTGTGTCAGAAATTCCCATCCCCAGGCAAGTGACTCTTTCTTAAAATAATCTCCAAAAGAAAAGTTGCCCAGCATTTCAAAGAAGGTTCCGTGTCTTGATGTAATCCCTACATTTTCTATATCACCTGTTCTTATACATTTCTGACATGTAGTCATCCTCTTTGCAGGAGGATTTTCCTGTCCCAAAAAATATGCCTTCAGCGGTGCCATTCCTGAATTGATTATTAAAAGAGACTTATCGTTTTTGGGAATTAAAGATGCACTGGGTGCCGAATAGTGTCCTTTTTCAACATAAAAATTCTTAAACTTTTCTCTGATTTCATTTAAGCCTAATTTTTTCATAAGTTAAAACTCTCTCGCTTTCATATATCTTTAATATTACATGGATTTTTTATAGAATTCCATAAGTTTGATTATATCTCGTTCAACAGAGGTCAAATCTCCTGTTTCATAAGAATAAATTTTTATCTTGGCCTCTGTTCCCGAAGGTCTGATTAATAGGCTGCATCCATTTTCCAGCCTATATTTTATCACATCTGACTTTGGAAGCCCTGTATTCGCCATATAATCTATCTTATCCGTTATTTTAATTCCACCTATGGAACAATTTACTTTTTCTCTAAAATGGGTCATTATCTTGTCCATAGTAAACTTGCCTACTGCACCGTTAAACACATAATTTCGAGTCTTGTCAAAACAGTTTCCGTACTCCTCATATATTTCATTCAGTCTGTCTATTAAATCCTTGCCGAATGCTTTATGAAAAGCTGCCATCTCCACAGAAAGCATGGCACTGCTGACCCCATCTTTATCTGAAATAAAAGGCTTTGCCAAATATCCGTTACTTTCCTCAAAGCCAAAATAATATTCGTTTAAGGAATTGTTTTTTTCCAACTCAGCTATTGTCTCGCCTATATATTTAAATCCTGTGAGTTTTTCCACCACTTTAAGACCGAATTTTTTCGATATTTTATCTACCAGAGGGCTTGTTACAATGCTCTTATAAACTTTTTGATTTCTTTGAGGCGGTCTGACATGGCAGAGGTAATCCAACATCAGTATACCAAGTTGATTTCCTGTTACTAAAGTCCTAACCCCTTCATGATATAGAGCAACTCCTACTCTATCAGAATCCGGGTCGGTTGCAACAATAATATCACCGCCGTCGCTGTCTAAAAGACCAAAAGCTTCATTATACGCCAGAAGTTTTTCCGGGTTTGGTTGAGGACAAGTTTTAAAATCCGGATCAGGAAATTCTTGAGCTTTAACTACCTTGTAATTAGAGTATCCTATAGAATTAAAGACTTTTTTTACGAAGCTGCCCCCTGCACCGTTAAGCGGTGTATAAATAGTCTCCAGATTGTTAAGAATTTCTTGATTAACATTAGTCGAAATATCCAGTATTTTTTTCGTAAAACTCCTGTACAGAGCTTCAGGAACTTCTTTAATTCCATCAGTTTCGTATTTAATCCCTGAGAAAAAATCAATTTTTTCGATTTCTTTCAGTATGCTTTGGGGATCTTTTCCGACAATTTGGTGTCCTTGATTATTGTACACCTTGTAACCATTGTAAATTTTAGGATTATGGCTGGCTGTTATCATTATCCCCATATCGCAGGAGAGATATTTTATTCCATAAGATAAAAGAGAAACCGGCATAAGCTCGTTAAAAAGGTAAACCTTTATTCCGTTTCCCCTTAACACCGATGCTGTCTCTCTTGCATAAAAATCGGAACCCTTTCTGCTGTCATAACCGATAATGACTGAAGGTTTCTTTATGTTACCCAACAAATAATTTGCAACACCCTGAGTGGTTCTTCTTATAACAAAACCATTGATTCTATTAGTTCCCGGACCTAAAATCCCCCTCAAACCCGAGGTACCGAATGTAAGTTCACTGTAAAAAGAATCCAGACATTCATCGGGATTGTTTTTAAGTTCATGAAGCTCTTCATAAAACTCATCATTTGGAGTTAAATGACTAATCCATCGCATATACTCATTTTCTGCTTTTTTTCTAATTTCATTGATATCCATAATGAGTATATTTTATCACAATGAATGTGATTATTAAACACATTTTATGTGAAAACTTGTTTAATGCCTGCTCATAAAATATTAAAATCCGGTGCCTTTAATCAATCAAAAGTTTTCAGGTGATTTTTAAAGTACAGTCGCCCTTTACTTTCCCAGTTCAATCATCCTGTTTATAGGTTTTCTTGCCAGTTGTATAGTATCATTATCTAGAATAATTTCTTTTCCGCAGGTTCCTTTTATGGCGTTATAAACATCCACTAAAGTTGTTATTCTCATATCATGACAGACAGTTTTTTTTGATAAGGGATAAAAGCTCTTATCCGGACATTCAAACTGCAAATGCTCCACAATATTATTTTCCGTACCTATTATAAATTCTTTATGCTTGCTTTTTTTTGCAAATTCCATTATTTCCGTTGTGCTTCCCACAAAATCAGCTAAACCGATTAAATCCGGAACTGCTTCCGGATGGACTAAAATCAATGCATTCGGATAATTTTTCTTCGCTGCTTCTACATCCTCTTTCGTCATAACGATATGTATAGGACATCCTCCTTCAAACAGTTTTATGTTCTTTTGCGGAAGCTTTTTTGCCAACCAGCTCCCCAGATTGGGATCCGGCAAAAATATTATGTCTTTTTCCTCCATATTGTTTAAGATATTCACAGCTGAAGATGATGTTACCACAACATCTGTTACAGTTTTAAGCTCTGCAGTAGTGTTAATATAAGCTACTACGGAGTATCCCGGATATTCTTCCTTTAATTTGAGAGCTTTTTCTTTATCGTACTGCATTGCCATTGGACATGAAGCAAATTCGTTTGCCAAAATAACTTTTTTTTCAGGAGAAAGAATCTTAACTGTTTCAGCCATAAATTCAACACCACACATAATAACTGTGTCTTCTTCAGCAGTTTCTGCCTGTCTGCTAAGACCGAAAGAATCTCCGACATAGTCTGCAATTTCCAATATATCATTACTTTGATACGCATGTGCCAATATACATATCTTCTTTTCTTTTTTTAGTTTAATAATCTCTTCTTGTAAACTCTTAGTATTCATTTTTTGTACCTCTAAAACCGATAATAAAGTCAGCGTCTGCTCAATAAGTCATCCTTGGACTTCAGGCTCTGCCGCATTCATAAGTTTAAGTTGTATATTTTCGTTTGTCAAGGCATATGACTATATTTTATTTACATGTGTCTTGTCACTAATTTCTTTTCATGTTATAATGACTCTGTTTGAAATTTTAACAATAATATTTTGTTTGTGAAAAGGTAATGAGTAAGAAAAATTTATTAAAACTAAATGATGATTCAGTGTTTGAAACAGATGTGCTGCTGGTCGGCAGCGGATGCTCCGCCTTGTATTTTGCTTTGAACGCCCCCGGAGATTTAAATATCACTTTAATTTCCAAGTCTGATTTTGAAAGCAGTGATTCTTTTCTCGCTCAAGGGGGGATATGCGTACTTAGGGACGAAAAGGACTTTGATTCTTTTTTTCAAGATACACTGAAGGCCGGACATTTTGAGAACGACAGAGTTTCTATTGAAATAATGATTAACTCTTCTCAAGAGGTAATCAGGAATTTAATTCACTATGGAGTTCCTTTCCAGCAAAATAAAGATGGCAGCTATGCTTTCACAAGGGAAGGTTGTCACTCTAATAACAGAATAATGTACCATAAAGATATTACAGGAAAGGCTATTACAGAGGCTTTGCTGGACAAAGTAAAAGAACTTCCAAATGTAAGTATGTATCAGTACACAACGCTTATTGACATTATTTCCGAAGATAAAATTTGTTATGGAGGAGTAATTAAAACATCTGACAATAAAATTAAGCTGATAAAAGCAAAAAACACTGTCCTTGCAACAGGTGGTATCGGCGGACTGTACAAATACTCCACCAACTTCCCTCACCTGACCGGAGATTCAATAGCAATTGCTATAAACCACAATATAGAATTAAAGGATATTGATTACATACAAGTTCATCCCACAACATTTTATCCTGATGACTCCGATGAAAGAAATTTCTTGATTTCAGAATCTACCAGAGGCGAAGGTGCAAAGCTGTATGGAAAGTCCATGAAACCCTTCACTAACGAGCTTCTGCCGAGAGATATTCTCACCAATGAAATAAGGTGCAAGATGGAGCAGGACAATATTGACTATGTCTGGGAGGACTTAAGTCGAATAGGGGTTAAGGAGCTTCAAAATCATTTTCCGAATATAATTGATTATTGTAAAGAAAGAGGTTACGATCCTCTGAAAGAATGTATTCCTGTAGTTCCGGCACAACACTATTTCATGGGTGGCATCAAAACCGATTATGAGGGTAGAACCTCCATGAATAACTTATACGCTATCGGTGAAACTGCCTGTAATGGTGTTCACGGAAAAAACCGTCTTGCCAGCAATTCTTTACTGGAAGCAATGGTATTTGCCGGTCGAGCTGCAAAAACCGTTACAAACGAGAAATTTATACCTTCTGCACCATTTCAAAATATGGACTTAAGTAAATATAAAGACTTTACTGCCATAAGAAATAAATACGCAATGGATATAAAAAAAGAAATTCATCGTGTATGCGGTGAAAAGAATAAAACCGGAGTCCCATACAAAAATGAGGAGTTAGAGGAAATATATGTTTGATAATATAACAATGAGGCTCAATGTTGAACCACTTTTACTTTTGGCATTAAAAGAAGATATCAATGCCGGCGATTTATCCGCTTCAGCAGTAATCCCTCCTTCAGATTCAGGCAGATGCTCACTTATATGTAAAGAAGATGGTATTTTGTGCGGTTTAGATATATTTAAAAGAGTATTTACACTTTTAGATGAATCTATCACTTTCCACACCTTTGCTTCAGAGGGTGAAGCTATTTATAAAGGTCAGAAAATAACTGATATAGAAGGTAATATGGCATCTATACTTTCAGCTGAACGAACAGCACTGAATTATTTGCAGAGAATGAGCGGCATAGCTACATACACTAATAAAATGACAGCCCTGTTAGAAGGCAGTCATATTAAACTTGTTGATACCAGAAAAACAACTCCAAATAATAGAATCTTTGAAAAGTATGCCGTTAAAACAGGCGGTGCCTGTAATCATAGATTCAACTTAAGTACAGGAGTCATGTTAAAGGATAACCATATAAGTGCAGCCGGAAGCATTAAAAAAGCTGTTGAATTAACCAGAAACTCTATCCCCTTTGTTCACAAGATAGAGGTGGAAGTTGAAAATATAGATATGGTTAAAGAGGCAGTCTCAGCCGGCGCAGATGTGATAATGCTCGATAATATGTCCATATCTGATATGAAAAAAGCGATAAAACTAATTGATTCAAGGGCGGAAATAGAAATATCAGGCAATGTAAATGAGAAAACTCTGCCAAAACTAAAGGAGCTGGGAGCAGATTATATATCTATAGGTGCGTTAACTCATTCTGCACCCATTTTAGACTTTTCACTTAAAAACTTAGTACCGATTAAATAAATTATATACGCTAAACACAGGCTTCTACGATATAAATTTTCTCTGTCGCATCATAAATTGCACAAACAAAGAGACAGCATATAAATACCCCTCTTTATCGGATGTCCGGTAAAGAGGGGTATTTATAACAAGTATCGGTTTCTCTTAAACCTTAACTCAATATCAAATTAATTACTCTTCATGTCCGTGGTCATGCTCATCTTCATCAGCATTGGGATCAAAACCTTCAAGACCCTTATAAGTTTTTCCGTTATTTTTCGCATACTCATATATGGCACATTTAATTGCATGGTCTGCAAGAACCGAACAATGAACCTTCACCGGCGGTAATCCGCCAAGTTCGTCAATAATTGTCTTATTGCTCATGGCAAGAGCCTCATCAATGGTTTTACCAATTATCATTTCAGTTGCCATGCTGGAGGATGCAATGGCACTGCCACAGCCGAAGGTTTTAAATTTTGCATCCACGATAACATCATTTTCAACTTTAATCTGAACCTGCATCATGTCACCACAGACCGGACTTCCGTATACCCCTGTTCCATCAGGGCTTTCCATTTCCCCTACATTTCTTGGATTCATGAAATGATCCATTACCTTATCATTATATAGTCCCATTTTAGTTCCATCCTTTTTCACTGTTCACTGGAGAAAGTTCTCTCAGTTTTTCTACTACTTCTACTAATTTCTCAACTGCAAAGTCAATATCTTCTTTAGTGGTCAAATCTCCTGTTGTAAACCTGATACTTCCATGAATCATTTCATGGGGTATTCCGATTGCAGAAAGCACATGCGATGGATTCAAAGATTTTGATGAACATGCAGAGCCTGTTGAAACTGCAATACCGTACATATCCATAAGCAGAAGAATTGATTCACCCTCTATATATTCAAAAGTTATATTTGCATTACCGGGATGACGATGCTTTCTGCTGCCATTGACAAATACTTTTGGAATCCTCTTTTCAATCTCCTCTATTAAGTAATCTCTGAGTTCACTGCAATGCCTAATGTGAGCATCCAGGTTTTTCTGTGCAATTTCCGCTGCTTTTCCAAATCCGACAATTCCCGCCATGTTTTCAGTTCCCGCTCTCTTGCCCATTTCCTGTGCTCCACCATGAATAAAGTTTGAAAGTCTGACACCTCTTTTTATATACAAGGCACCCTGACCTTTAGGTCCGTAAATCTTATGGGCAGACATGGAGAGCATGTCAATGCCCAAGTCTTTCACATCAATATGCACATTTCCTACAGCCTGAACTGCATCGGTATGGAACAAAACCTTGTGTCTGTGTGCAGTTTCAGCAAGATCCTTAATCGGCTCCACTGTTCCGATTTCATTATTTATAAACATCACACTTACTAAAATAGTCTCATCTTTAATATTCTTCTCTAAATCCTCCGGCGAAACAAAGCCTTCCTTATCTACATCTAAGTATGTCACCTCAAAACCTTGCTTCTCAAGATATTCACAAGTATGCAAAATAGCATGATGTTCTATACGGCTTGTTATTATATGATTGCCCTTTCCCTTTGCCCTCATATCAAAAGCCATATTCTTTAAAGCCCAGTTATCAGCTTCGCTTCCACTTCCGGTGAAATAAATTTCCTTTGGTGAAGCTCCGACTAAATTTGCCACCTGTTCTCTTGCTTTATCAAGAGCTGCCTTGGATTCAAGTCCGATTGTATATAAACTCGATGCGTTACCGTAACGCTCCGTAAAATATGGTATCATTTCGTTTAGGACTTCTTCTTTAACCGGTGTGGTTGCAGAGTAGTCAAGATAAACTTTTCTATAATCTGTCATAAATTCGACTCCTTTACTTAAACTACCTTTTTTATACCATACATTTAAAATTCTAAACAATAATGCACAAAAAAACGGGTAAAATACCCATTATTATAACGGCTATACCCATTTAAATTTTAAGAAAAAATTACAAGTTTTATCTGATCTATTCATGATTTTAAATAAAATCATAGTTTTTATCTTTTGCTTCTATTTCATTCATTAGTTGTCTGTGAGATTATGAAAAGAATTACGATTTCTTTTTATCATCGACAAACTCTATATTTTCTAATTGTGATCTGAGATTAGCTTTAAATGCGTCAATGTATTCTTCCCTCAACAGGCCTTGTTCCAGTTTTTCTTCTTCAGTCAAGCCTTCAGCTTTGGATTTTCTTGCCAGTTCGTTGATCCTATCTATCTTTTCCTGTGTAATCATATCGTTCCTCCAAAAAGATTATATCAAAGGATAATCACTGTGGCAATAGATTAAACGGTTATATAATCCTTGATTTTCTCAAATGTTTTCTCACCTATACCGTTGACTTTTTTTAAATCTTCTATGACTCTAAAATTACCGTTTGAACTTCTAAACTTAATAATTTTCTCAGCAGTGGCAGGTCCTACTCCGTGTATTTTTTGCAGTTCATTGACATCGGCACTGTTTATATTGATTTTTCCTTGGGAAATTCCGTTATGCGATGCTCCTGTACTTTTAGAGGAAGTATCTGCCATGTTGCCCTCTGAAACATTCCTATTATCACCTTTCCTTGAAATCACTATTTTCTGACCGTCTTTCACAAGTTCTGCCTGATTGATAGCGCCTGTGTCAGCTTTTCCGGTAAGTCCTCCCGCCTTTTCTATAACTTCAAAGATTCTTGAATCCGATGACACTTCATATACCCCGGGCTTTTTAACTTCTCCTGATATATCTACATAAACCTTTCCTGAAGCATCTCTCTTTTCATTTTCTTCTTCCTTTGAAATCACTTCGTTCTTTGAAGCGTTTTCCTTATCCAAGGTAATTGTTTCATTATTTCCTTTAGGTCCAAAAAGCAGAAATGCAGTGATAACGAGAATTATCACTGCCAATATTTTAAAAATATGTTCGTATTCAACTACTTTTTGACCAAACTCTTTAAGTTTGTTCATTTGATTCCTCCATAAATTTGTTTACCAGTATTTTACATCCATTTAACTTCATAGTCAACCGGTAAAATCAATTTATTTCTGCAAACCTCCACTTCATATCTTTTTATTTTAAGATCTGCAAATTTTAAAAAGGTTTCAATAACAAGTTCCGCACTTAAGTTAGACTTGCTTCCGCAATCCAAAAGCATTATAAGTTTAGTTCCTCCATTCTCCATCTTTTTCAGATCAATTTGCTGAATTTTATTCCTTATATCCACTTCCTTAAGTTCTTTACTCTTTTTTTGCCTTTTTAAAGCCTTTATTTTGTCACGGTTAAGATATTCTTTAAGAATTTCCTCCAAACCTGTTGTTTTTACAATCGGCAAGGTAACTTCATATTCTGCTGCAATGATAGCTGCAGCAATAGTCTTCTTTTTTTCTAATATACTGCCAAACCCTGTAATTTCAATTCCACGAGGAAGATTTTCGGGCAGCTCATCTATAATTTTTCTCTTGCTTACAGGCTCTCCGGTTTCAAACTCAAGAAGTTCGGCTAAGGCCTCATATCCTAATGACAACGGCTGTGCAAATCCCATTTTAGGGTGTGGATTAAAGCCCTGACTGTAAGCTAAGTCCACTCCGCAGCGTCTGAATGCACGCTTAAAAAGTCTTTGCATATCAAGATGAGATGTGTATTTAATATATCCATGTTTAGCAAAGGACAAAACATATTTATACATACATACCTCCTTGCCTACAAGTCGTTCTTTTATTTATACCGCAGCCTGTGCAGCCGTATCTACAGTCAGGTGTTATGTTTTCTCCCATAGCTTTTTCATTTTCCGATTTTAAGTATTTTTTTGTTACACCGGAATCAATTATGTCCCAAGGCAAGAACTCATCATAATCTCTGTGACGCTCAACATAAAATTTATAATCGTATTTCCATTCATGCAACAACTTATTCCAGACATCTCTATTGTAAAACTCACTCCATCCGTCAAATTTACACCCTGCATCATGTGCCATTACCAAAAGTTCCCCCATTCTGCGATCTCCCTTTGCAAATATAGCTTCACAGGTGCTGACTGCATCGTCATGGTAATTAAAATTAACATTCTTTATCTTCAGTATGCCTGCCAGGTAATTATGCTTTTCGGTAAAAGTTTCTGTAGAGTTCTGTCCAAACCACTGAAATGGAGTATGAGCTTTGGGAACAAAGTTGGATACACTGACGGTCACATTAAATCGTCCTCCTCTTCCGGATTTTTTATGTATTGCAATTATATTTTTTGCAATTTCTGCAATACCGTCAAAATCCTCTTCTGTTTCCGTAGGCAAACCTATCATAAAGTATAGCTTAACATGGCGCCATCCCAATTCTATAGCCTGCTCAACTGCATCATAAATATCATCTTCAGTAATTCCCTTATTGATAACATCCCTCAATCGCTGAGTTCCGGCCTCCGGTGCAAAGGTAAGACCGGATTTTTTGTAACCCTGAATTTCATCAAGAACCTTAAATGAAAAGTTGTCCAAACGAAGCGACGGCAACGACAATGAAACATTTCTATCCTTGCAATATCTTGTTAAATCAATTGCGAGACTCTCAAATTCAGAATAATCACTCGTGGAAAGGGATAGAATTGAAAGCTCATCATGTCCGGTATTTTTAAGCTGATTTGCCGCAAGCTTCATAATACTGTCTTTCTTTCGCTCCCTAATAGGTCTGTAAATCATACCCGCCTGACAAAATCTGCATCCCCTTGTACACCCTCTAAAAGTCTCTACAACAGCTCTGTCATGGACAGTTTCTATCAAAGGCACAATATTTTCAGTAGGGTATATAGCAGTATTCAAATCATGAATCATTGCTTTTTTAACTTGTTCGGGAGCGCCTTCGTAAAGTTTTTTGTATTTTAAAATTCTGCCATCTTCAGCATATACCGGCTCATAAAATGAAGGTATATAAACTCCTTCCAATTTGCAGCATTCTTTGAAAAGCTCTCTCTTTGTCCATCCATATTTCTTCGACTCATCCACAAGCTTTATAATATTTGGTAAAAGTTCTTCACCATCTCCGATTAAAAATATATCGATAAAGTCTGCAAGAGGCTCCGGATTAAATGCACAAGGTCCTCCGGCAATCACGACGGGATATGAATCATCCCTTTCTTTTGCCTGTATTGGAATCTTTGCAAGTTCAAGCATATTTAAAATATTGGTAAATGACATTTCATATTGCAGTGTAAATCCGAAAATATCCATATTTCTGACCGGTGTTTTACTCTCCAGGGTAAAAAGAGGATATTTATATTTTCTCATCATATCTTCCATATCGGCAGCAGGTGCAAAAACCCTCTCACACACTGCATTTTTCATATGATTCACAACATTGTATATAATCTGAAGTCCCATGTATGACATGCCTATTTCATACAAATCCGGAAAGGCAAAGGCAAAAGTGATATCAACATCTGCATGATTTTTGATTACACAGTTTATTTCATTACCGGTATATCTTGCAGGTTTTTCTACCTGTTTCAACAAATGGTCAAGGGAAGGCAAAAAAAGACTGTCAATAGTCCTTCCTATTGCCTTCTCAATATCTCTCATATATTTTTTTATTTCACTCTTTGCTCTTATGAGATGCTCTGTTCTTTCTGGGTTTTCACCCGGTTTATGAATTAAGTAATCAATTCTTTCATCGATTCCGACATATTCATCCTCTTTGACCAGTCGATCGCTCAGGCAAACAAGATCTGTTTCACAAATATCTTGAATTTTTCCAAACTTATGGTTCATATGAACTCTGACAATTTCAGATTCCTTAACAAAACCCCTGCTTAAAAGCATATCTGCTGCAACGATTTCATGACAATCTTCTCGTCTTGCCACATCGTGAATCAGACCTGATACTTTCACAAGTTCCAGGTCAAAATTATATCCATTCTTATTGAGTTCTTCCCCTATTTTAACTGCGGTATCACTTACTGCTCTGCAATGTCCTATTACATGTTCCGGAGTGCCATACTCATCAAACAGCCTATAACATTCATCCACAGTCAAATGCCTGTATTCCGTCATTATAATTCATTCTCCTAAAGGCTAATACTCATCGTAATATTCAAATTCATAGTCAAAAACTTTAATGGTATCTCCTTCTTTCATTCCCATTTCGAGCATCTTATCAATAGCACCTTTTTTCTCTATATATTTGTACAAGTATCTGAGAGAACCGAAATCGTTGAAATTTGTTGAATCAAAAATTTTCTTCAGTTGTTTTCCGGTAACAACATACACTCCGTCCTCCAGCGAAACTTCAACATTCTTATATTTAGGATCCTTATCATCAAGTTCAAAATCAAAGTATTCAACTTCAGGCTCTTTCTGCGGCATATCCTCAACTTTTTTAAGTTCTGCCAATGCTTCGTTTAAAATTTCCGTAACACCGTAATTGATGGGTGCGGACATCGGAAAAACTTTATAGCCTTTATCTTCTACATAAGTTTTAAATTTTATATACTCTTCACTATCTTCATCTGTAAGGTCTATTTTATTAGCTGCAACAATCATTGGTTTTTTTGCAACAGATTTGCTGTACTGCTCAAGTTCTTTGTTGATCTTGTCAAAATCTTCAATAGGATCCCTACCTTCAGAACCCGATACATCGACAACATGAATAAGAACCTTGGTTCTTTCTATATGCTTTAAAAATTTAAGCCCCAATCCGAGACCCTTATGAGCGCCTTCAATAATTCCTGCAATATCAGCCATAACAAAACTGGTATCGTGCAGTTCTACAACGCCTAAATTCGGATCTATAGTTGTAAAATGGTAATTCTCTATTCTAGGTTTCGCACTTGTAGATATGGCCAAAAGGCTGGATTTTCCAACATTCGGAAAGCCTACTAAACCGACATCTGCAATCATTTTTAATTCTAGAATTACGGTTCTTTCCTTTGCCTCCGTTCCTGCTTCTGCAAAATTCGGTGCCTGTCTTACAGAGTTTTTAAAGCGAGTATTTCCCTTTCCTCCACTACCACCTTTAGCTGCAATCAAAGAATCTCCATCTTCAAGCAAATCTTTCATAATTTTACCTGACTTGGAATCTATTACAACAGTTCCTTGTGGAACTTTTATTATTAAATCCTTCCCGTCTTTTCCGAAACGCTTCTTGCGCATTCCGTCCTGACCGTTCTCCGCTTCATATTTTCTTTTATATTTAAAGTCCATCAGCGTCCTGAGATTTTTATCCGCTTTGATAATTATATCTCCGCCTTTTCCTCCATCTCCGCCGTCAGGACCTCCCTCCGGTACAAATGGTTCTTTGCGAAAAGAAACGGCTCCATTGCCACCTTTTCCCGATACAATCTCTATTTTTGCTCTATCTACAAACATAGTTTTTCTCCATAATGAAAAATAAGCCCCTATATACATAGGGGCTCCGAATATTTACGCTTCTTTCGAATAAACGCTAACCTGTTTTCTGGTTTTGCCTTTTCTTTCGAATTTTACAGCGCCGTCGATCTTAGCAAACAATGTATCATCGCCACCGATACCTACATTGTTGCCAGGATGAAGCTTGGTTCCTCTCTGTCTAACCAAAATGCTTCCGGCTGTAACGAACTGACCGTCACCAGACTTGACGCCTAAACGTTTGGACTCGGACTCACGCCCGTTCTTAGAGCTTCCTACTCCCTTTTTACTTGCCATAGACCAGACACCTCCTTACTGAATGACAATCATTATTTCTCTGCGTTCTCAATTGCTTCGATGATTACAGCTTTAGTTGCTTTCTCATCTATTTCAATATTGTGTTCTTTAGCGTAAGCGATTAATTCATCTTTCTTCATTGATGAAGAAATCTTTACCGGCTTAGCTTCTTCCTTTACAGGAGTTGCAACTTTCTTCACTTCTCCGGTTAAACTTGTGATTTCAACCGTAGTGAACGGCTGCCTGTGACCCTGTTTCTTTCTGTAGTCTTTCTTATTCTTGTACTTGAATATAATAATTTTAGGTCCTTTTCCATTCTTCTTGACTTCTGCAACCACTTTGGCACCTTTAACATAAGGAGTACCGAATTTGGTTTCCGAGTCGTTGTTAAGAACAAGCACCTTTTCGAATTCAACTGACTCACCTTCTTCAATGCCCAGTTTTTCGATGTTTAATATGTCACCTTCCTGTACACGATATTGTTTGCCACCGGTTTCAATTACTGCATACATTATTCTTTTACCTCCTCTTTCCAGTCTCGCCTTTTCAGGTAGTACCAACAATCAGGCACTTTAAAACCCTTGCCGTGCGGTCTAACTCTGTAAGAGTAACATATAACGCAGATTATGTCAAATTTTTTAAAAAAAATGACATAAAATTTTTCTATAGGGTTAAATGAAAAAGTAGCTTCTATGTGTAAAAGTAAGTTCACCATGTAAGATTAGCTTTACCATTCTTAACTAAAATTATGAACTTACTTTTTCATTTAACTACATTCTTTATAGTTTCAACATTATAAAAAATAAATATTATAAATAAGATTACTTTTACTCTAATATCACACCGTCTTCGTCAAAAGCTAAATCTTCCGTAGTCTCCGAATTGTCAGATACGGTATCTTTTTCAACTTCCTCGGATCCTTTCAGCATATCCAAAACTTTCAGTCTGATTTCTTCCAATATTTCAGGATTTTCCTCCAGCCAGTTCTTTACATTCTCTCTGCCCTGACCGATTCTATCTCCATTATAGCTGAACCACGATCCCGATTTCTTAACTATATCATGTTCAACAGCACAATCCAAAACATCTCCGCTTAAAGATATACCCTTGCCATACATAATATCGAATTCAGCCTTTTTAAACGGTGGTGCGACCTTATTTTTTACAATCTTTACTCTGGTTCTGTTGCCAAGCATTTGATCACCCTGCTTGATGGTTTCAACTTTTCTAACATCAAATCGCATCGAGGAATAAAATTTAAGGGCACGCCCACCTGTAGTCACTTCAGGATTTCCAAACATAATGCCTACTTTTTCGCGAAGCTGGTTAATAAATATAACGCATGTATTAGTTCTATTAACGGTACCTGTTAACTTTCTGAGAGCCTGTGACATCAGTCTCGCCTGTAAACCCACATGGGAATCGCCCATATCACCTTGGATTTCAGCTTTAGGTACTAAGGCTGCAACCGAATCTATTACAATCACATCAATAGCACCGCTACTTGCCAACATATCACAAATTTCTAAAGCTTGTTCTCCCGTATCAGGTTGGGAAACTAAAAGTTCATCTATATTGACACCTAAGTTTCTGGCATATATCGGATCAAGTGCGTGTTCGGCATCTATGAAGGCTGCTTTGCCGCCTGCCTTTTGGGCTTCTGCAACGATGTGAAGCGTGAGGGTAGTCTTACCCGAGGACTCAGGACCGAATATCTCAATGACCCTACCCTTAGGAACACCTGAAACACCTGTTGCGACATCCAAACTCAAGGAACCGGTGGAAATCGTATCTATATTTCTGTTTGCAGATTCATCTCCAAGTTTCATTATAGAGCCCTGACCGAACTGTTTCTGAATTCTTGAAAGTGCATCTTCCAATGCTTTATCTCTATCTGACTGTATATTTTGTGATTTTGCTCTTGCCATCTCTACCTCCGTGCGAACATTTGTTCTAAACATATTCTAATATATTTTTCAAATTTGTCAAGGACTATATACTGTTAATAATTGGTAATACCGATACTATCATTTTCCCCATATGAGGTCAAGAAAATATATTATATGTTTTTGTTTATTATATTCAACATCCACAGAACCATATATTTTCTATTCCAGTTTCTATCTATATTTCTTCCGTTTATTCTCGTTACGGACGACTTTTCTTTATATCTGAATCCTATATATGCAGACCCGACCGGAAAATCATCTCTGCCGCCTTCCGGCCCGGCAATCCCTGTAATGGAAATACACACATCACTTCCGGTCTTTCTATGAAGTCCTTCAACCATTTCCATAGCCACTTCACTACTGTAAACAGTCTTTTCTTCTATGGTGACCGGACTGACCCCAAGCTCCTGAATTTTTGCTTTCTCAGTATATGTGGTGAGTCCTCTGTCAAACACTTTGGATATTCCTGAAACCGAAGTTAAAGTTCCGGCAAACATTCCTCCCGTACATGATTCGCAGCAGGATATTGTAATATCATTATCAATTAACTTCTTACCTACAACATCAACAAGCTCCTCATTATCATAGCTGAAAATATACTCTGAAAGTCTATTTTTTATTTCGGAAACAATTTCATCTATAGCCCTGTACGCTTCTTTTTCTGTTTTGCGCTTCGAGGCAATCCTGATTGAACATTCTCCTTCCTTGGCATAGGTGGCAATTGTCGGATCAGTCTGATTATCTATTAAATCCAGAATCTCAGTTTCCAGTGAAGATTCTCCCTTGCCGAAAAATCTCAGTGTTCTGTAACAAATTGTTTCATTTTGAAACTGTTTAAGAAAAGGTTTTACTTTCTGTTGAAACATTCTCACCATTTCTCTTGGCGGTCCGGGCATTGCAATGGCATATTTATTCTTATGTTCCAATACAAATCCCGGTGCTGTACCCTTGTCATTATCAAAAACAATCGCCCTGGAGGGCATCAAAGCCTGCTTGTAGTTGTTTTCCGTCATTTTACCGTATTTTCTCATTTTAGCAAGTCTTTCTAAGGCATCCAGCGAAGGCTTATGTTCAACCAACTTATCATTAAAAAATTTGCAAATAGTTTCTTTTGTCATATCGTCTTCCGTGGGACCCAGACCTCCGGTGGTTATGACAATATCGCAATTCTCAAATGAGTTTTTGATAATTTCACTTAATCTTCCATCGTTATCTCCGACAGTATGGTGATAGAGAACATCAAAACCCAGCAGATTCAACTGCTGGGATAAAAACACTGAATTTGTATTTGTGATTTGTCCGAATAATATCTCTGTTCCTACGCTGATTATAGATACTTTCATAACTTCCTTCTCTTCTACTGTTTAAAAACATACTTATTTTTTAGTACATACTCTGCCCCTGAATATACATTCATCGCCACCGATGCATAAATTAAAAATTGTGCAAAGTAGAGAACATATGTATAATAATTTGCCTCTTTCATGGATAGTGCAAGAATCAGTGTCGGTACTGCAACCATCTGAACTACGGTTTTAACCTTGCCTGACATACCTGCCGCTATTACTGTTCCGTGTGAAGCTGCAACTGTTCTCATTCCCGCAATGAGAAATTCTCTTGCCAAGATTATAATAAATGCCCAAGCAGGTATAATAGAATCTCCTACTAACAGACAAAACGCAGAGTATACCAATACTTTATCCGCCAGCGGATCCATGATTTTTCCAAAGTCTGTAATCAAATTATATTTCCTTGCGATTTTACCATCTGCCATATCTGTTAAAGACGCTAAAATAAATATTATTAAAGCAATAATAAACATATCTGTCATATAAGCTGCAATAAAAAGTGGCGTCATAAAAATTCTTGCCATGGTTAATTTATTCGGTAAATTCATTTCTATACCTCTCTGCCTTCCAAATCATAATCATAAGCTTCTAATATCTCAACGGGTACAATATCACCCGGTTTATGGACCGAATTTGACGTAAAAACAACTGAATTATCTATTTCCGGAGCATCATACCTTGTTCTGCCTGAATAAACTCCTTCTTCTTCCATTGAGTCCACGATAACATCTAAAGTCTTCCCAATCTTTTTCCTGTTTCCCTCCAGAGAAATTTCCATTTGCTTCATCATTATGCAATCAAGTCTCTCCTGCTTTATATCCTCAGGAATCTGATTATCCATTGTGGCTGCCGCTGTGCCTTCCTCTCTGGAATATGTAAAAACACCCAGTCTTGAAAACTTCTGATCCGAAACAAAATCCGATAAAATATTAAAGTCTTCCTCAGTTTCTCCCGGAAAGCCTACGATAAGTGTTGTCCTTATATGAATATCGGGTATTTGACTGCGAAGTTTTGAAAGCGTGCGATACAATGACTTGTTAGTCGTGGCTCTATTCATATTATCAAGAATTTTGTCGCTGGCATGTTGTATAGGAATATCAATGTAATTACATATCTTATCCTCTGAAGCAATAGTCCGGATAAGCTCATCATCTATTCTTTCTTCATAACAATAGAGAAGTCTTATCCATTCTATCCCTTCAATTTTGCAAAGTTTTCTCAGTAAAGTTGAAAGCATAGGTTTACCATAATTATCAATACCGTAGTATGTTAAATCCTGTGCTATTAAGATTAGTTCTTTGCAACCGGATTTACTCAGCATTTCTGCTTCTTCAATTACATTTTCAATAGTTCGGCTTCTATATGGTCCTCTTATCTCAGGAATTATACAATAAGAACATATGTTATCACATCCTTCGGCAATCTTTAAGTATGATGTATATGGATTTTCAGTCAGATGTCTGATCTTAACCTCCACTTCACTCAAATCACAGGAGCTGTTTTCCAAAAATCTTTCATTGCTTTTTTCCAGTTCCTTGAGAAGCTTCGGAAGTTTATCATAATCGTTTACACCTATAAATCCGTTTGCTTCAGGAATTTCCTTATATAATTCATCTGCATATCTCTGAACCAGACATCCCGAAATTACCAGTTTTTTATTTTTTTCCTTGTAGGCCGCCATATTGAATATTTCATCTATGGATTCTTTTTTTGCGTCTTCTATGAACCCGCATGTATTTACAATGATGGCATCGGCTTCGTCAGGTGAATCTACAATTGTAAATCCTTTTTCTTCCAGATTACCCATAGCAATTTCACTATCGTTTATATTCTTGGGACATCCCAGTGTATTAAAATATACTTTCATTCTTTTCCCTTTTATTTATATAATTCTTCAAATTCCTCTTCACTTATCAATACCTGTCTTGGCCTTGACCCATCCTGAGCTCCTACTATCCCCCGGGCCTCCATTTGGTCAACAATTCTGGCAGCTCTGTTATATCCGACTCTAAATCTTCTTTGAATCATAGATGTTGATGCCTGTCCCTGCATAACTACACATTCTATCGCTTCAGGCAACAATTCATCCGCATCATCATCCTTATCGGAAACCATTATATTAGAATTTTCTATTGTATCGATAACTTCATCGGCATACTCTATTTCATCCACCTGATTTTTCACATGGTCTATTACTCTCTGAACCTCCTTATCTGAAACAAATGTACCTTGAACTCTCAAAGCTGTTCCTACTCCAAGCGGACTGAAAAGCATATCCCCCTTACCTACAAGGTGCTCTGCTCCCCCTCTGTCCAAAATAGTCCTTGAGTCAGCCTGTGATGATACGGCAAATGCGATTCTGGATGGTATATTTGCCTTTATAAGTCCTGTAATGATGTCTACGGAAGGTCTTTGTGTAGCAACAATAAGGTGCATTCCGGCAGCCCTTGCCATCTGTGCCAATCTGCAAATCGAATCTTCAACCTGATTTGGAGCTGCCATCATTAAATCTGCCAGTTCGTCTATGATTATAACGATTTGCGGCATGAATAAATCACTGTTCCCGTTTTCTATCATTTTTGCATTATAAGATGCCAAGTCTTTTACATTCTCTTCTGCGAAAAGTTTATATCTGTTTGTCATCTCAACGACAGCCCAGTTAAGTGCTGCAGCTGCTTTGGACGGTTCGGTCACAACCGGAATCAAAAGATGAGGAACCCCGTTATAGTTGCCAAGTTCTACAACTTTGGGATCTATAAGCACCAGCTTAACCTCATCAGGACCGGCTTTATATAATAAGCTGGTTATTATGCTGTTTATGCAAACACTCTTTCCCGAACCTGTTGACCCTGCAATCAGAAGGTGTGGCATATCTTTTAAGTTTGCAACGATAGGTTTTCCTGCAATATCTTTACCCACCGCAAATTCAATTTTAGACGGAGCTTCTTTAAACTCTTTTGAGTCGATTATCTCTCTGAGAGTAACCATATTTATTTTTTCATTTTCCACCTCTATACCCACTGCAGCCTTTCCGGGGATAGGAGCCTCCATTCTTATGCTCTTGGCTCTCAGATTCAGAGCTATATCATCAGAAAGACCTACGATTTTGCTGACTTTGACACCGGTATTAGGCTGTATTTCATATCTTGTCACCGCAGGACCTTGAGTAACCTGCACAACCTTGGCATCAACATTAAAATTGTGCATTGTTTTTTCAAGAAGTCTAGCTTTTTCTTTCAGACTTTTACTTATTCCGCTTCTATCTATATTTGATGGCAAATTCAACAACTCTAGAGAAGGCTTCTTATATTCAGCGGTAATATTTTTGTCCACTGCTTTTGTTAAAGCCTTATCTCCTGCACCTAAACCAAGTTCTGCTCCAATCTTTGCCGCATTTTCTGCAATTTCTTTCTTACTTGGCTGTTTATTTTCATAATTATCTATATCTACCTGCTCAGCTTCAGAGCCTTCTAAACCGTAACCTCTTAAAATAGGGTCGCTTACCGGTTTTGCTTCGGAAGTTTTAGACTCAGGTTCTACGCCGAATTGCTTATCTCTAGTCATAAACTCCATTATATTGCTTTTGGCTTTTTTTATTTTTCCTGATTCTTCCTGAGAAAACGGTGCAGCTTCAAAATAGTTGTCAGCAGCTTCATCTTCTTCAGCATCATCGTGAGCCTGAAGAAGTCGTTTTTCCTCTCTCCTGTTATGCAGTTTTTCCATCCAAACAGAAATCGGGGTATTCATTGTAATCAAAATACAAACTAAAATAATAGCGATTGAAAAGATATAGAGACCTGCTCTTCCAATTAGTTTTATGAGCAATACCCCTATACTCATTCCCAGAACCCCGCCACCTTCCAGCTTTGTTCCCCCGATATAAAAGTTTACGATATATAGCTCTAACAAATCATCATATATAAACCTTGCAGAATTTAGCAGACAGAAGGCAACTAAAATAATCAGAAAGCCTAAAAAAGTCTTCCATGTAAAATGATTGGATTTACCGAAAACCAGTAAACATCCGATGATAATCATATACCACGGAAAAACATATCCAATATGTCCCAGAATCCCTTTAATAACAGTTGCAAGACCATTACCTAATGATCCTGCAGCATTAAACTGCATTGCGACAAATATAAATATACCTATTGCAACAAAAGCAATCCCCCAAAGAAGATCATACAGCCTTTTTTTATGCTTTCTGTTTTCTTGCATCCTGCGTATCTGCATACGCTTTTCCTCACTTACGGGAGAAGTTTTCTTTCTTGACTTTTTAACTTTCGTTTTATTGATTTTTTTCCCTTTGCTTGTTCTACTTGCCAAATATTTGACCTTTCACTTATTTCCCTGTAATTAAACTATATCCAATTACAAATACCGCTAATATCCATACATAATATGAAAAAAACTTTAATTTTTGTGCAACTACAACCTTAATCATAGCTTTAATCGCTAAAACCCCTGATATGGCTGCAACAGCTATGCCTGCAAGCATGGGTCCAAGCTCCATAGTGCCTGCACTCGCCTGATGAATTGCATCCGGAACTTCTAAAATTGCTGCACCTAAAATTGTTGGAATAGAAATCAGAAATGCATATCTGACTGCAAATTCTCTGTCAAGGCCGGTCAGAAGACCTCCTACCATAGTCGAGCCGGATCTGGAAACCCCGGGACATATTGCAATTCCCTGCATCACTCCGATAAAAAATCCATTTCTAAAATTCATTCTCTCTATATTATTTCTACCGTTGTTCAATTTTTCAGCCATGTATAAAATGGCACCGGTAAAAATCCAACCGATTCCAATTGCTAAAATATTACTATTTAAATTTTCAAAGAACTTATTCATAGTCAAACCCATGATTACAGTAGGCACAGTCGTCCAAATAATCATTATGCCAAGCTTTCTTACAGGTCTTTCATTCAATCTCAGTCCCTTACCTGTGCAAAGGTCTTTGATTGTTAAGAAAAGTTCCTTAATAAGCTCCCAGATATCCCTCCAATACATTATAAATACCGAAACCAATGTACCTATATGAAGCAAAACTGTGAAAATCAATACTTTTTCACCTTTAATACCGAAAAAATGTTGCAGAAGAGCAAGATGCCCGCTGCTGCTCACAGGTAAAAACTCTGTTAATCCTTGTACCAGTCCTAATATAATGGATTCAATATAACTCACTAATTCTCTCCCCTTATTTTGATGTGATATATCCCAGTTCAACTAATGCTTCTGCAGAAAGAACAGCACCTCCTGCCGCCCCCCTGACGGTATTATGTGCAAGACCGACAAATTTATAGTCAAAAATACTATCTTTTCTTAAGCGTCCTATAGTAATACCGAAGCCCCTCTCATAATCAACATCCAGTTTGACCTGAGGGCGATCATCTTCTGTCATATATTTTATAAACTGCTTAGGTGCACTTGGTAAATCTGCTTTCTGTGGAAGACCTTGAAAAGCTGTTAATTTCTCAATAAGCTGTTCTTTCGTTACTTCTTTTCCAAACTTAACGGATACTGCCGCTGTATGACCGTCCAGAACAGGAACCCTAAGACATTGTGCCGATATGACCATATCATCACTTTTTACTATCTGTTCATGTTCAATATCCCCGAATATACGCAGCGGTTCCATTTCACTTTTTTCTTCTTCACTTCCGATGTATGGAATGATATTCTCAACCATTTCCGGCCAGTCGTTAAAAGTCTTTCCTGCCCCTGAAATCGCCTGATATGTACAAACATTAACCATCTTGGGTTCAAATTCTTTCCATGCTGCCAAAGCCGGAACATATCCCTGAATTGAGCAATTCGGTTTCACTGCAATAAAACCTCTTGTGGTTCCAAGTCTTCGTTTCTGATATGGGATTACATCATAGTGCTGTGGATTGATTTCAGGAATCACCATTGGAACATCAGGCGTCCATCTATGGGCACTGTTATTAGAAACAACAGGAGTTTCAGTCCTTGCATATGCTTCTTCTACAGCCTTAATCTCATCTTTGCTCATGTCAACTGCACTGAATACGAAATCCACCGAGCCTGAAACTTTCTCAATATCATTAACATCTAAAACGATGATATCTTTAACATTTTCCGGCATTTCATCCGTCATTTTCCATCTATCTCTTGCCACATCTTCGTAGCGTCTGCCTGCACTTCTCGAACTTGCAGCTATGGTGGTTACTTCAAACCAAGGATGATCAGCAAGAAGTGATATAAATCTCTGTCCAACCATTCCTGTTCCACCCAATATGCCGACTCTTAATTTTTTTTCTAATGTTTTCATATATAACCTCCCAGCAAAATATAATGCCAAACCAGTTTATTATAACATTCATAGGATTTTTTTTCAAATAAAACGACTTGTAACTGTTGTTTAATTTGCAATAATTACTCCACATCATAAGGGAAAAATATCTTAAAAAATGCACATAAAAATTCAGTAACTAAAATAAAAGAAGCTATTAGGAAGGCTCTTGCCCCCTTAATAACTTCTTTTTTCATCTCATACACTCGACAGCATTAAACACCGATATTTTTTTACTATCGCAATTTGCGTTGTTTATTAGTCTTACATGTATTTGCTACTTCTTGGTTTTTTATTTAGTAATTTAATTTTCATTAATGAATTTCAAAGCATTTCCCTCTAAATCCACCTTTACTTGGCTGCCGTCGTATACATCTCCTGCAATTATCATTTTTGCAAGGGTATTTTCTATATTTTTCTGCAAATATCTTTTGACGGGTCTTGCACCGTAACTTGGTTCATATGCCTCCTTTGCAATGAATGACTTGGCGTTTTTAGTCAGCACAAGGCTTATATCCCTTTCTTCAAGTCTCTTAACCAAGGAAACCAAACTCAAATCGATGATCTCTTCGATTTGCTTTTCTGTCAAAGGACTGAATACGACAATATCATCTATTCTGTTCAAAAACTCAGGTCTAAAGTAGTTCTTCAACTGATTTTCAACTTTATCCTTCGTTTCTGTATCTATAGTTCCGTCTGATTTGATGTTATCAATCAAATCACTGCTGCCTATATTAGAGGTCATTATTATTACAGTATTTTTAAAATCCACAGTCCTGCCCTGATTATCGGTAAGTCTCCCGTCATCAAGAAGCTGCAGCAGGATATTAAATACATCGGGATGAGCCTTCTCAATTTCATCAAAGAGGACAACACTATACGGTCTTCTTCTAACGGCTTCTGTTAATTGTCCGCCTTCATCATAACCCACATATCCCGGAGGTGCACCAACCAGTCTTGATACTGAATGTTTCTCCATGTATTCTGACATATCGATTCTTATCATGTTCTTTTCTGTATCAAACAATGCTTCCGATAAAGATTTCGCAAGTTCAGTTTTGCCGACCCCCGTAGGTCCCAGGAATATAAAAGAACCTATCGGCCTGTTTTCGTTTTTCAATCCGGCTCTTGCCCGCAGTATGGCTTCTGCAACTGACTGAACACCTTCCTCCTGTCCTATTACCCTTTTATGCAGTATCTCCGGAAGATGAAGAAGTTTATCCCTTTCGCTTTCCACAAGCCTTGCAACAGGAATTCCCGTCCACCCTGAAATGACTTCTGCAATTTCTTCTTCACTTACTTCTTCCTTGAGTAAGCGATTTTCTTCTGCAATTTCAGATTTTGCCTTTGCTTCTTCCAGTTTCTTTTCAAGCTCCGGAAGCGTTCCGTATCTCAGTGTCGCAGTTTTCTCATAGTCAAAATCTCTTTCAGATTCCTCTATTTCTCTGCGAACATTTTCTATTTCCTGTTTCAAATCTTTGACTACAGAAATACTGTTTTTCTCACCTTCCCACTGCGCTCGCATACTCTGAGCCTCGTCTTTAAGCTGAGCAAGCTCTTTTTCTAAATTCTCAAGTCTTGCCTTTGAACCTTTATCTGATTCTTTGCCAAGTGCCTGCCTTTCAATCTCAAGCTGCATAATCTTTCTGCTGACTTCATCAAGTTCTGCAGGCATGCTGTCGATTTCCGTTCTGATTTTCGCTGCAGCCTCGTCCATAAGGTCAATTGCTTTGTCCGGCAGGAATCTGTCTGTAATATATCTGTCAGAAAGCGTTGCACATGCGATTAAAGCATTATCTTCTATTCTAACGCCATGGTGAATTTCAAAGCGTTCCTTCAGCCCGCGAAGTATAGAAATAGTATCTTCCACTGTGGGTTGATCAACTAACACCTTCTGAAATCTGCGCTCAAGTGCAGCATCCTTCTCAATGTATTTCCTGTATTCATCAAGAGTGGTCGCTCCTATACAATGGAGTTCTCCCCTTGCAAGTTTAGGTTTCAAAAGATTTCCCGCATCCATTGAGCCTTCAGTTTTTCCGGCACCGACTATATTATGTATTTCATCGATAAAAAGCAGAATCCTTCCTTCTGATTTTTCCACTTCATTAAGAACCGCCTTCAGTCGTTCCTCAAATTCGCCTCTAAACTTAGCTCCTGCAATAAGAGCTCCCATATCCAATGCAAATATGGTCTTATCCTTCAGTCCCTCCGGCACATCTCCCTTTAAAATTCTCTGGGCAAGGCCTTCGACAACTGCAGTTTTTCCTACGCCGGGTTCTCCTATCAATACGGGATTATTCTTGGTTCTCCTTGATAGAATCTGTATAGTGTGCCTTATTTCAGCATCTCTTCCAATGACAGGATCCAACTTACCAAGCCGCGCCATCTCAACTAAATCTCTTCCGTATTTCTCAAGAGCTTCATAATTGTCCTCCGGGTTCTGGCTGGTAACTCTCTGATTCCCCCTAACTTTGTGAAGTTCTGCAAGGAACTTCTCCCGGGTCACATTGTTTTCTTTCAAAATATTAAAGGACTTTGCTTTCTTCTCTGAAATCAAAGCAAGGTAAAGATGTTCAACGCTTACATATTCATCCTTGAACTGTTCTGCTTCCTTTTCTGCCTTTATGAAAATCTCATTTAGATTTCTTGAAAGATAGATATTGTCTGCATTGCCTGAAACCTTAGGTAATTTCTCAACCTCCACCTTAATCATAGAAGTCAAATGATTCACATCAGCCCCCATATTTGTCAAAAGCTTTGGTATAAGTCCCTCCTTCTGCTGTAAAAGAGCAAGGTGCAGATGCTCTGCCTCCAAAGTCTGATTTCCCATCGAAATGCCCATGTTCTGACATTCCATTACCGCACTCTGTGCATTTTGTGTGTACTTTTCGATATTCATTAACATCACCCCTTCCTATAAAATAAATATACTTTACTGCAACAAGATATGAGTGAAAAACCGATATTCCCAAAATCCATAATTCAAGTGAGGTCTAAGTTTTCTCAAGCATATCCATATTTATTTAATCTCTATGATTAGATTGTACACCTGTGTCTGACAAAAATCAAGCACTTTTTAGCACTCATCTATGCAGAGTGCTAATATCTTTAAATTTTTTTAATTTTATTTTATTTTCTGCTTTTTAGTCTAAGGAAACCTTGCATATAAAAAATCCACAGCTGCACGGTATTTTTCCGTTTTGCTGTAGATTGTTATAAATCATAATTTATATTACATGTAATTTTATGATTCTGTATAGTTTTAATTGAATTATATTTCTTTTTATAACTGCCTATTTCTGAATTGTGCCCTTAATTTTCTAATAGATTATACCCTTTGAAATTGCCATCCAAAGAAAACTTACGCACGGATTTAAAATCGTGCTGATTACATCAAATAAAATCAGCCCCATAAGTATGAAAAGTCCGTTCCGGTATACCACATCGTACCAACTATACTTTTCCAGATTGAATATTTGCGTTATTATTCCAAAACCGTCAAGAGGCGGTACCGGAATTAAGTTAAATACCATCAAAACCAAATTGATAAAGATTCCATATTGTAGTATCTGTACCATGATTTCTCCGATTTGTGAGATAAAAAACTGGCTATTACTATGCACCACTACTCGAAGTGCAAAGGCAAAACATATTGCAATGATAAGGTTCATTGTAACTCCTGCTATTGAAACCAGAAACTCATCCCTTCTCCTGTGTTTATAATATCTCGGATCAATTTGAACAGGAACTCCCCAGCCAAAACCGGCAAAGAAAAGGCATAAAAAACCGATCGGATCTATATGCGCACCGGGATTCAGTGTAAGGCGTCCCTGAAGTTTCGGTGTAGGATCTCCCAGTTTATAAGATACAAAGCCATGGGCAAACTCGTGGAAAGCCAGTCCGATGACAATTCCCGGAATCATTAAAAGTTGTTTATAAATCCATGCTTCAAAGTTTTGAAATTGCCCATCAAGTAAGTTTATCACTATCATTACACCTAAAATAATCAGGTAAGGTGCATATTTTTTATTCATTCGCAAGTGAAACCAAAGCCTCCCTTAATTCTATAATATTTTGATTGTGAACATCTATCCTGTCGATTATAGCCTGAAGTTCTTCGTCTGCCGAAATTTCTCCGGACTTTATTTTTTTGAAAAAGATCACACCTATGCGCTCAAGCTCTTTACTTATTTCCTTATTTTCACTGTGAATCCGTGATTTCAATTTTGTGGTCTCATAAGCATCGTTTGCTCTTTCTCCTGCAAATTTTGCCACATCCTTTATCTTATCTAAAATCTCCATTGTCTCCCTTTCTATTCGATAATTTCCCCATTCAAGCTGAAAGTTTTGCCCTCAGTGATTCTCACCTTAACAAATTTTCCTATACGGCTTTCGTCTCCGGGAAAATTAACAAGCTTGAAGCCGTCTGTTCTTCCTGAAAGTGTATTTTCATTCCTCTTACTTTTTCCTTCAACCAGAATTTCTTCAACTCTGCCTTCATACTCTTTATTTTTTTCGGCACTTATACTATCTACAAGAGCCACAAGTTTATTAAATCTTTCATGTTTAATATCCTCAGGAATCTGGTCCGAAAATTTTGCCGCAGGGGTCCCCGTTCTTATTGAGTATAGAAATGTAAAGGCTGAATCATATCTCACTTCTTTTACAAGGCTTAAGGTTTCCTCAAACTGCTCCTCCGTTTCCCCCGGAAATCCGACGATAATGTCTGTGGAAATTGTAATTTTGGGAACAGCTTCTCTGATTTTGCCGATAATCCTCATATAATCTTCTCTGTTATAATGCCTGTTCATGCGTTTCATAACAGTACTGCTTCCGGACTGAACCGGAAGATGAATGTTTTTACATAGCTTATCACAGCTCTTAAATACATCAATCAACTCATCTGATAAATCCTTTGGATGGGATGTCATAAATCTAATTCGTTTCAGTCCATTGATCTCCGCAACCAGTTCAATCAGGTGAGCAAAAGAACACGATCGTCCCTCTGCTGTTTTCCCTCTGTATGAATTTACATTCTGCCCAAGAAGCATAACTTCAACTACACCATCAGAAACGAGTTTTTCTATTTCACGAACAATATCTTCAGGTCTTCTGCTCCTTTCTCTGCCTCTGGTATACGGCACGATACAGTAAGTACAGAAATTGTTGCATCCATACATAATATTTACCAACGCCTTCGTCGGATATAGCCTTTTCATAGGCATATCCTCAACTATATCTCTTCCATCTTCCCAAATTTCAACAGCTTTTTTCTTCTGTTGAATAACACTTTTCAACAGCTCCGGGAATCTATGAATATTATGAGTGCCGAAAATAACATCAACCCATGGATATTTCTCTTTAACTGTATCTATAATATGCTGTTGCTGCATCATACATCCGCAGATACATATTATATTATCCTTATTTTCATTCTTTTTTCTTTTTAATTGTCCTAAGGTTCCGAAGAACCTTTTGTCAGCGTTTTCTCTCACGCTGCAGGTATTTAAAATTACTATCTGTGCTTCAGCTCTCGAATCCGCCTGAGTATAACCCATATCTTCCAATAGTCCTGCCAGAATTTCCGAGTCATGTTCATTCATTTGACAGCCAAATGTAGTAATATGAAATGTTTTTTCCATTAAATCGTCCTAAATCTGCATTTCGTTTTTCTTGTCTCTGCTCATGAGAATTTCAACAGCTTCCTTTGCCGTTATTTTCTCGTTAATGCAGTCATAAATACATTTTGTAATAGGCATTTCAGCCCCAACTTTTTCTGCAAGTTCATATGCCGCAACGGCAGTAAACATACCTTCTACAACCATGCCGACCTTTGCTGTGGCATCACTTGGCTTCATTCCTTCGCCAATCATAATTCCGCATCTTCTGTTTCTGGAATGCATGCTTGTACAGGTTACAATCAAATCGCCCACTCCTGTCAGACCGGCAAAAGTACCGGGGTTTGCACCCAGTTTTTCTCCAAGACGCTGCATTTCAGTAATACCACGGGTCATAAGTGCTGCTTTTGCATTGTCACCAAAACCTATTCCATCGGAAATCCCTGCTCCCAGTGCAATGATGTTCTTTAGAGATCCACCAAGTTCGACACCGCACACATCATCATTTGTGTAAATTCTAAATCTGTCGGTGGAAAATTCATGCTGGATATAGTTTGCAAGTTCAATATCCTTTGAAGCTACTGCAACCGTTGTAGGCATAAGACGCCCAACTTCTTCTGCATGCGAGGGACCTGAAAGCACTACATATTTCACATCAGGCATAATAGAATATGCTATTTCAGACATGCGAAGAAGGGTTCCCTGCTCGATTCCCTTTGCAACATTCACAACCACCATATCCTCTGTAATATAGTCTTTTGCACTTTCAAAAGCACTTCTGAAATGCTGCGCAGGTGCTGAAAACAACACAATATCAGAATCTTTTATAGTTTCTCTGTTGCTATCTGCAACAGTTAAATTTTCATTAAATTTGATTCCCGGAAGATATTTAATATTTTCCCGATGTTCTTTCATGTTGAAGACATGCTCTTTGTTTACATCACATATTTTTACCCTGTGACCCTTTGTACTCAAAGTAACAGCCAATGCCGTTCCCCAGCTTCCTGCTCCAATTACCGCAACTTTTTTCATCCTACTTCACCTTTCTCTCTGAAGAAAATTCGCTGATTTTCTTTTCTTCACCTTTCAAAATTCTGCTGATATTTGTTCTATGCTTGAAAAGAGCTATCAAAGCCATAACTACGCTGATGTACAGAAACTCAGGCTTAATTGCATAACATACTATAGGATATGCAATTACCGCCACCAGTGCTGAAACAGATACTGTTTTAGTAAAAATAAACATAATAGCAACTATTGCAAGCAAAATAAGCCCTATTCTCCAGTCTATCGCCATTGTGGCACCAAAAGCCGTTGCAATGCCTTTTCCGCCCTTGAACTTATATATGATGGGAAAAACATGTCCTAAAAATACGAACAATCCGCATAACATAGATGCCGTTGCAGTTGAAAAATAAAGTCCGATAAAAACCGCAGCAACTCCTTTAAAAATATCTATTACAAGGGTTATGACAGCAGGCTTTGCTCCTAGAACTCTGAAGGTATTAGTAGTTCCTGCATTGCCGCTTCCCTCACTCTTGATATCCAGCCCTCTCTTTTTTGCCTGGATTGTAGATGGTGAAATATTTCCCAAAAAATACGCAATGACAATCACAATCGTAAATTTATAATCTATCATCTATTGATCTTTCTCCCTTTTCTCTCTAAATACAAATTTTATCGAAGTCCCCTCAAATCCAAATGTATCTCTTATTCTGTTTTCTATATATCTTGAATATGAAAAATGCATAAGCTGCCTCTTATTAACCTGGAAAGAAAACAATGGAGGTTTGATGCCAACCTGGGCAGCATAGTAAATTTTCAGTCGTTTTCCTTTATCTGACGGTGGCTGCTTCATCATCATTGCATCAGCAATCAGACTATTCAATTGTCCTGTAGGTACACGAACCGCTCTGATATTTGCAATATTAGTTGCAACATGCATAATATCATCAAGACGCACTTTTTCCTTAACAGATGTGAATATTATAGGTGCATATGATGCAAATAGCAGTTCTGCTTCTATTTCACGCTTAAAATCACGCATAGTGTTAGTCTCTTTCTCAATCAAATCCCATTTGTTCACTACGACTAAAATGCCTTTGCCTGCCTCATGGGCTAAACCGCAAATTTTCTTATCCTGCTCTGTCAGACCTTCCTGCGCATCAATCATCAAAACACATACATCTGCTCTTTCTATTGCAGCAATTGCTCTGATAACACTGTATTTTTCAATATTCTCATCCACTTTGCTTCTTTTTCTGATTCCTGCAGTATCTATGAGAACATATTCATTGCCGTTCCAGGTAATCGGGGTATCAATGGAGTCCCTGGTGGTTCCTGCTATATCTGAAACGATAACCCTCTCTTCATTTATTAAAGAGTTTACCAAAGATGACTTTCCCACATTTGGTTTTCCTATGATAGCCAAGTGAATTTTATCAGAATCATCCTCGGCTGCACCTTGAGGAAAACTTTTGCATACCTCATCAAGAACATCTCCAAAATTAAGTTTATTCGCTGCTGATATTGGAATCGGCTCACCCAGACCCAGCAAATAAAAATCATATATATTTTCCGGAGGTTTTCCGGGGTTGTCAACCTTGTTTACAAGCAAAATAACTTTCTTACCCGTCCTCTGAAGCATAGCTCCCACTTCTTCATCGGCAGCTGTCATTCCCTCTTTACCATCTACTATGAAAAGTATTACATCAGCCATATCCATTGCAATCTGAGCCTGCTCACGCATTTGCGAAAGTATTATATCCTTGCTTGCCGGCTCGATTCCGCCTGTATCTATCATTCCAAAGTGAATTCCGTTCCATTCCGCTTCTGCGTAAATTCTGTCTCGAGTAACCCCGGGGGTATCCTCCACAATTGAAATTCTTTGCCCTACTATGCTGTTAAAAAAAGTGGATTTCCCTACATTCGGTCTTCCCACAACAGCTACTATCGGTTTACTCATTTATTATTCCTCCGGCAAATTCCGCTGCATCAAATTCTTCAATATCCTCTATTCCTTCTCCGACACCTATAAACTTAATAGGCATATCAAACTCATCTGCAATGGTTACAGCAATTCCGCCCTTTGCCGTTCCATCAAGTTTTGTGATTACAACTCCTGAAAGCTCTGCCACTTGGTTAAACTCCTTTGCTTGAGAAACCGCATTCTTTCCGTTAGTCGCATCTACCACAAGGAGTGTTTCCCTTGCAGCCTCCGGGTATTCTCTGTCAATAATTCTATTCATCTTTGCCAGTTCATCCATCAGATTCTTTTTATTCTGAAGTCTTCCTGCAGTGTCTACGATTAAAACTTCCGTTCCTTTTGCCTTTGCCGCCTGAATTGCATCGAATAAAACTGCTCCGGGGTCAGCACTTTCCCGGTGTATTATTGTTCTTATTCCAATCCTTTCGCCCCATATTTTCAGCTGCTCCGCCGCTGCAGCCCTAAAGGTGTCCGCTGCCGCAAAAACAACACTCTTATTTTCTTTCTTTAATTTATTTCCAAGCTTGGCAATGGTTGTAGTCTTTCCGCCACCATTTATTCCAATCATCATAATAACAAGCGGATAGTCCTTTGAAAGAGAATTTCTCTCTCCTTTGTCCATAAGCCTGCTGATTATTTCTACAATTCCACCTCTGAGTTCCCCCGCCTCGGTCAGATGATTTTCCTTAACATATTTTCTGAGATCCTCCATTATATTTATGGTGGTTTCCATACCGATGTCTGATGTAATTAAGATCTCCTCAATTTCATCCATCATATCCTCGTCTATTTTTGGATGCATGAAAATCGCATCTGTAATTCTTTCTGATAATTTACCGAAAAACCCTTTTTTCTTATCTGATAATAAAGCCATCTTACCTCCTAGCTTGTGTATTCATCGGGATCATAGTCACCCATTCTAAGACTGAGAACCTTAGAAATTCCTCGCTCCGGCATGGTTATGCCGTATAAAACATCTGCATGCTCCATTGTTGCCTTTTGGTGAGTAATAAGTGCAAACTGAGTTTCTGCAAACTTCCTCAAATAATGTGAAAATTTATCTATATTTTTGTCATCCAGCGCTGCCTCTATTTCATCTAAAATACAAAAAGGTGTCGGTTTCGTCTTAAGTACTGCAAACATCAAGGCAATGGCTGTCATAGTCTTCTCTCCTCCGGACATTAGATTAATATTCTGAAGTTTTTTCCCCGGAGGCTGTGCAACAATTTCAATCCCTGATTCTAAAGGATTATTCTCATTTTCCATTCTAAGCTCTGCGTAACCTCCTCCAAATAATTCCTCAAAAACATTTTCAAAGTTTTCTTCTACTTTGTTGAAGTTTTCTTTGAAAGATCGCATTATGGTCTTATCTAAATTATTTACCAGGTCTTCAAGTTCTTCCATAGCTTTTAAAATATCTTCTCTCTGTTCTGTCAGAAATTCATATCGCTTGCTGACCTGTTTGTATTCTTCAATGGCACCTACATTCACATCTCCGATTTCTTTGAGCTCTTTTCTTATTTCTCGACTTTCCTTAACTGCAGAAGACATTACAAATTCTTCTTTTCGCAAATCCCCCGCCTGGGCGTATGAAATTTCAAATTCATTCCAAAGTTTGTCTTTCATATTGTCAAGTTGTGTATCGTTTTTCGCCTTTTTAATTTCAAGCTGATATTTCTGATCTCTATATAAATTACTTTCCCGGTCGGTTCTTGTTATCTCATTGCCAAGCTCACCAAGCTTAACACCGACTTCACTTTTTTCCAAAGATACTTTTTCAATATCTTCCTGTAATTCAAGAAGCTTTACTTTAAGTCTTTCCAATTGCATATTACTTCCGCCTGTACCTTGTTCAAGTTTTCCCTTATCTTCCCTTATATCGGAAAGTTTATCAACTTGTTCTTCTGACCGGACACGAAGCCTCTCAGCTGCTTCTTTATTTTTTTCTATATTACCGTTAAGGTTGTTCCGTTTTTCCTCCCAAAGGTTAACATCTATTCTCGCCTCTGTTATTCCTTGATTTGCAAATTCAATGGCCTTCTTATTCTTCTGATGTTTTTGGAGGATTTCATCCATTTCCTTACCGATTTTTTCAATTTCAGATTGGGCAGCCCTGCTTTCTTCATCAAATTTCAAAATGACATCAGACATTTCACTAAGGTCTCTATCTATCTGTATAATCTCTTTTTCATTTTTTTCTGCATTAAGCTTAATATCCGCAATGACATTTTCTAAATAAGTAATGCCATCCTTTACCCTTGCAATAGAAATCTCGCATTTCCTTATTCTCTCCACATCCTCCTTTGATATACGAATCATCTCTGAAAGAGCATCTTTCTTTTCATTCAATTTTTTTGAGGTTTCATCAATTCCAATTTCCTGAGAATGTAATAAATTCTTCAATTTTGAAATTTCATTCTTTCGCTCCAAAAGATTTGCTGATTTATTTTTATACCTTCCTCCGGTGATTGCACCTCCTGAGTTAATCACCTCACCGTCAAGAGTCACAAATCTAACGCCGTTACTACCCCTTTTCGATAGTAATATTGCAGAATTCAAATCCTTTACAATAGCAACCCTTCCCAGTAAATAATCAAATATTTTTTTATATCTTGGTTCAAAATCAATCAACTCCGAACCAATTCCGCAAAAGCCATGGTCCGATGTAATGCTGCCGTCTAAAACAGCTTTTTTAGAATTTATCGAGCCTACGGGAAGAAAGGTAAGCCTGCCTGATTGACTGACTTTGAGGGCGGTAATCGCCTTTTTCGCACAGTCATCATCTGCTACCACTATGTTTTGCATTGCAGCTCCAAGAGCAGTTTCAACTGCGGTTTCATATCCCTCAGGTACATTGATCATTTCTCCCACAACACCTTCTATCCCTGAAATACCACATCTCATAATATACTTTACGGCATAATTATAACCTTCAAAGTTCTGTTCCATTTCTTCAATGGTGTGGAGTCTTGTTTCCGTTCTGCTTTGACAAATCTTCAGTTCCTCTAATTTTCTCCTGAGGTAAAGTTCCTCTTGTTCGAGCTTCTGACGGTTCTCCAATTGACTCTGTCTTTTTTCTTTTATTTCATTTTGAAGTCTTTGCAGCCGTTCAATTTCTCTGTTTTTTTCATCAAGCTCAGATGTACTTTTAGCCTGATTTTCCTGTAGCTTTTCAAGTTCTGTCTGAAGCCTTTCTTTTCTGTCTTCTAAAGTATATTGGTAACTTTTATAGCTTTTCACCTCACTTTTTTTAGAAGCGGCTTCACTGTTTAAGGATATTATTTTTTCATTATTGTCATCTATTATGTTGCTGAATTTAGATGATTCTCCTGTTACAGAATCATAAAGATAAATTTTTTCCTGCAATCTTTTCTCTGCATCTGCCAGATTTTCATCAATTACGGTTAGTTCAGTTCTCAGGTTTTCAAGTTCTTTTTCACCTGCTGCGATAAGTTCTGCAAAATTACTGACTTCACCACTTAACCTTTCCTCTTCCTTCCTCAAGTGCAGCAATTTCTCGTGGTTAAGCCTGCTTTCGCTGCTTATACTGTTCATTTTATCCTTATTTTCAATAAGTTTTCTATTCAAATCCGATGATAACTCTTCCAAAACTCCATTTCTTTTCTGCAACTCCTGAAAACTTTCATCGGCTTGTTTTCGCTGTCTGTTTATTGAATCCAATTTATTTCCTAACTCCGAAATATCCCCCGAATATTCCTCATTTTTATGCAGGGTGGACTCTATGTTTCGTAAAATAATGTTAATTTCCAGATCTTTATAGTGTTCTTTCAGTTCTAAATAACGTTTAGCCTTGATGCTGTCTTCTTTAAGTCCACCTATTCTTCCTTCTATCTCACCGACAATATCATCTATTCTTTCTAAGTTATTTTTCGTGCCGGCTAATTTTCGTTCGGTTTCCTGTTTTCTTGTCTTATATGCAACTATTCCTGCAGCTTCCTCAAAGATTTCCCTTCTGCTCTCCGGTTTATTACTCACAATGTCGGAAATTTTCCCCTGACCGATAATAGAATAGCCGTCCACACCAATTCCTGTATCCATGATAAGCTCACGGATATCCTTCAGTCTGCACGGATTGTCATTAATCAGGTATTCACTTTCGCCGGATCTGAACATTCTGCGGGTAATTGCCACCTCTTTATATTCAATGTCTAAAATACTCGTTGAATTATCTATTACCAAAGTAACTTCTGCCATTCCCCTGGGTCTTCTGCTTTCGGTGCCGTTAAAAATAACTTCTTCCATCTTGCCGCCACGAAGAGCCTTTGGACTCTGTTCTCCCAAAACCCATCTCACAGCATCACTTATATTGCTCTTACCGCTTCCGTTAGGACCGACTATACATGTTATTCCCTCATGAAAATCAATAATGACAGGTTCTGCAAATGATTTGAATCCATGCATTTCCAGTCTTTTAAAGTACATTAAATATATCCTCCATTCAATGTATCGCAGGCTGCATTCTGCTCTGCTTCTTTCTTGCTGTTCCCGACTCCTTGCCCCAGTCTTTTGCCGTTACATTCCAAATGCACATAAAAAGTCTTGTGATGGTCAGGACCAATCTCCTTATCAATACAATAACATATTTCAGGAACGCTTCCATCCTTTTGGAGCTCTTCCTGTACCAGAGATTTATAATCTTTCTCAAAGTTGCCGCTCAAAACATTTTGGATAATTTCCTTAAATTCCCTTAATATGAACCGGCTTGCTTCCTCATAACCCCCATCTAAAAAAATTGCACCTATAACTGCCTCCGTGGCATCGGCAATGATTGAAGTCCTGTTTCTGCCGCCTGTTTTTTCTTCGCCTTTACCCAGAAAAAGATATTCTCCTATTCCAAGTTTGATTCCTACCTTTTCCAGCGATTTCTCACAGACCAACTTAGCCCTTAGCTTCGATAATTTTCCTTCTTGTATATCTTCCAGATGTTTGAACAAATATGTACCTACGATGGCGTCTAAATATCCATCGCCTACAAATTCCAGACGCTCATTGGACTCTCCGGAACTGAGTTTATTTTCACGACAATAGGAACTATGGGTAAGGGCTTTTTTTAAAAGCCCTTTATCCATAAATTTGTATTTAATTTTCTTCTCAAAATCTTCACTATTTACCGTCATCATTGCCATATTCCCGAACGAATTTTTCTATGGTACCAATAACATTTTCTTCTACATAGGGAAGTGCCTTAAGAATAGTCTGTTTAACTGCTCTTGCATTGGAAGAACCGTGCATTTTCAAAACTGCACCCTTGACTCCTAAAATAGGTGCTCCGCCATATTCAATATAATCAAATTCTTTCTTTATGCCTTTGAGTTGGTTTTTCAAAAGAAGTGCACCTAGTTTAGATTTGGTATTTTCCAAAAAACGGGATTTCAGCTCTCTGAGAACCATTAGTCCCATTCCCTCAGTAAGTTTAACGATTATGTTACCGGTGAATCCGTCTGTAACTATTACATCACAAACAGAATCCTGTAAATCTCTCGTTTCAACATTCCCTATGAAATTCAGTTTACTGCCCGAAAGAAGCTGATATGCCTCTTTGGTAAGCATCGTACCTTTATGGGCTTCTGTACCGTTGTTAACAAGACCCACTCTCGGATTTCTGCGATTGAGAACCCGCTCCAGATAAATGCTTCCCATAATACCGAAGTCCAAAAGATTCTTCGGTTTACACTCCGTATTTGCTCCGGTATCCACAAGCAGTGAAGGTTCACTTCCCATAACAGGATATACTGCACCTATTGCCGGTCTGTCAATACCTTCTATTCTTCCCAGAAGAAAGAGTCCGCCTGCCAAAAGTCCGCCTGTACTTCCGGCTGAAATAAAAACATCGCCTTTTCCTTCCTTCAGCATATTCATACCCACGACAATGGAAGAGTCCTTCTTTCTTCTTACGGCTCTAACCGGGGATTCATCATTTGAAATAACCTCAGTCGCATTGACAACCGTAATATGATTTCCGTGATAGCCAAATTCGTTAAGGGTTTTTCTGATGAGTTCCTCATCGCCTATAATAACAATGTCATCTTCAATTTCTCTCACAGCTTCAACTGCACCTTCCACTATGGCTTCAGGTGCATTATCTCCGCCCATTCCATCTAAAATAATTCTCATATCTGATAAATCTTTTTCTCTCTTCATTTTACGGCATGGTCATATCTGCCTATAGATTCAAGTGATAAAATATCTGAAAATTTCTTTTTAATTATTTTGCTTCAGCTTCCTTCTCTTTTGCAAGTTCTTTTACAATTACATCGATTCTTCTTGCCACTTCTCGGAAGTCTTCTTCATCAAAACCTCTTGTGGTCATTGGGGCCGTGCCTATACGCACTCCACTTGTCTGCATAGGTGAACGTTTGTCATTTGGAACTGCATTTTTATTCAATGTAATTCCGTTTTCATCGCATTTTTCCTGTAAGTCTCTGCCGCTGAAAGGAAATTCAGAAAGATCAAGGAGGAACACATGGTTATCCGTTCCTCCGGTTACAACATTGTATCCGAGTTTTATGAACTCATCACAAAGTGCTGCACAGTTCACTACAACTTTACTTGCATAGTCTTTAAACTCCGGCTTCAGTGCTTCTTCTGCACAGACAGCCTTACCTGCAATAATATGTTCCAATGGGCCGCCCTGGGCGTAGGGGAATACTGCACTGTCGATTTTCTTTGCAAGTTCAGGTCTTCCGAAGATTAAACCTCCCCTAGGACCTCTCAAAGTCTTATGAGTCGTTGTTGTGATTATATCTGCGTAGCCGAAAGGACTTGGGTGTGCGCCTCCTGCAACAAGACCTGCAATATGTGCCATGTCCACCATGAAATATGCTCCGACTTCTTTTGCAATCTCCGCAAAACCTTTAAAATCAATAATTCTGGCATAAGCACTTGCACCTGTCAGAATCAGCTTAGGCTGAAGCTTCTGTGCCTTTTCTCTGACATCATTCATATCTATGAAACCTTTTTCGTCAACATCATAGAATTGAACATCATACAACTTTCCGCTGAAGTTTACAGAGGAACCGTGTGTCAGGTGGCCACCGTTATCAAGACTCAGTGACAAAATCGTATCGCCGGGGTTGATTAACGCCTTAAATGCGGCAAAATTAGCCTGTGAACCTGAGTGCGGCTGAACATTGACGTGATAGTCCGTATCAAACACCTTCTTCCATGTATCACAGCAGTATTCTTCAAGCAGATCTACAAATTCTGTACCGCCGTAATATCTGCCCTTGTTTCCCGAAGTTCTCACATAAGGATACCCTTCCGCATACTTCCAGGACAAACAACTTCCACATGCAGCCAAAACCGCCTCAGAACAATAGTTTTCAGATGCAATCAACTCAATATTGTTCTTCTGTCTGTTGTATTCCTTTTCAATTAAATCCGCCACCTTCGGTGATGTTTTACTTATAAACTCAATATTTTTAATATTATATTTGTTGTCATCCCTGCCTTCTCTGTTAAACATTATTGCCTCCTGTTTAAAAAATTCAATTTATACTCTTAATTACAAAATCCATGTATTATATTATAGCAAAAAAGCCGTATGGTTACAAGCTTCTGCCATTTGCAAATCCATATCTCCCGGGAATCTTATCTCAGTTTTTGCCACTGTGAATACGTTTTAGAAATTCAGTCAAATATCTGTTAACTACCGCTACAATTACAAAACCCAAACCTATTGCAAGGGATATAACAAGGGCCGTAATCCCATCGGTATTTGCAGCGGCGTAATCTTGATTTACAAGTGAATACATCATACCATATAAATTAGATCCGGGTATCAGTGGAATAGCCGCTGCTGTCAAAAAAATAGTGGAAGGAGCTTTGTTTACCCTTGCCATTATTTCTGCATAGGCTGCAACGAAAATAGCCGCAATGAGATTTCCGAAAAAATAACTTTGAATAAACTCATATGCCAGCAGATAAATTCCCCAAGTCAGCATACCGCCAAGTCCCGCATAAAAAATTTGCACTCCCTTTATCTTTAGAAAAATTGCAAATCCTATTGAACCGAAGAACGCAGCAGAAATCTGTATGACAATCTGATTCATAGAACACCTCCTATAAGTGCAATGGACATGGCGAAGCCGCAGGCAATTGACGCTGCCACTATAAGAGCATTGGAAAGCCTCAAAAGCCCCGACGCTAAGTCTCCTATGAGCATGTCCCTTACCGCATTTGTCATTGCAATTCCCGGTATTAAAAGCATAATGCCGCCCATCATTATTTTATCACCGTGAACATTAAATCCCATGTGTACAAGGATTAAAGCAAACATGCCTGCAACAAACGATATAACAAAATTAAGAACCAGCTGATTATTTTCCCTAGGCATAAAAAATCTCTGAAGGGCAAAAACTAAAACAGCCATAAAAACTCCGGCTGCAGCATCAAAACCGTTGCCGCCAAAAAACACTATAAAACCCGATGCTGCTAAAATATCTCCTAACATATCAAGCCAAATTGGCTGCTCCTTTCTGGACATAACTTCATCGAGTTTAAGCTTCATAATTTCCACATCGGGAACATGAGCACAAATATATCTGGAAAGATCATTCAGGTAATCCAATCTGTCAAAATTAACATTGTTCCGTTCCATAAATCTTATGTGTGTTATTATTTTTTCCTCCGGGGTTTCAACCGTCACCTGCATATTGGAAAGAAGAATATAAACATTGATTCTATCGCATCCATAAGCTTTACACATACGAAATACGCTTTCTTCTACACGGCTGACTTCCCCGCCGGCAACAATCATCTCTTCGCCAATGTCAAGGATTGTCTGTAATATTTTATCGTAATCCAATCTTTTTTCATCTCCATTTTATGTATTTCCCTATTAAGTATGGCAATATTCCTCATGCAGAAAAGCTATGATAGATATATTACATTTAAATTAAACCGATTATCTCTTGTCTAACTGAGCCGATAAGGTATAGAGAGCCTGCAAATAGAATAATATCGTAATCATCTCTTTTCCCCATTGCTATCTTCACTGCATCAGATAGACTATCTGCTGTCACAGCATTCCCTCCCATGGAAATTATTTTTCCTGATAATTCTGCTGCCGCAAGAGCCCTTGGATTTTGCGGGCAAGTGGAAACATAATCTAAAGTTATGTCCTTAAACGTGTGCAACACTTCATCAACCTCTTTGTCTGCCAGGATCCCGAGTACCATTAATATTTTCTTACCTTTAAAATTTTTCTCAATGGTGGTTTTCAAACTCTTTGCACCGTCCGGATTGTGGGCGCCGTCGATGATTACCCATGGGTTTTCACTTAAAACTTCCATTCTGCCGATGTTTTTTGCATTCTTCATCCCTTCACGGATTTCTCTTGAAGTAATATCTGTTTTATTCTGCTTTCTGAGAAGTTCAATGGCATAAAGGGCTGTAATAGCATTATCAATCTGACAGTTCCCTGCCATGGAGATATTGATGCCCTTATATTCTCTGTCCAATACATCAACACTGAATGCAGAGCCTTTCATGTCACTTTTAACGACTTTGGGAACAATCCTTGCGGCATCGAAAAACGGTGCTTCCATATCGGTGGCGGTCTTTCTTAGGACAGCCCTTGCTTCACTATCCTTGCTTCCTGAAACAACGGGACAACCTTTCTTAATTATTCCTGCCTTCTCCATTGCAATTTGGGGAATTGTTTCCCCCAGCCTGTTCGTGTGGTCTAAAGAAACAGAAGTAACCACAGAGCAAAGAGGTTCTTTGACTATATTAGTCGAATCTCCTCTGCCTCCTAAACCGACTTCTAAAACTACGTAATCTGCTCCCTTTTCTTTAAAGTACAGAAAAGCAATAGCTGTAACGATTTCAAACTCTGTAGGTGATTCTTTGGCTTCTGAAACCATTTTGTCCGCTGCACTGCAGACCCTGTCCGTTATCGTTTCAAGATCCTCATCAGTTATATATTTTCCGTCAAACTCTATTCTTTCATTGAAAACTTCCAGATAAGGTGATGAATATATACCTACATTGTATCCACCGGCTCTCAGAACCTCGTAAATATACCTGCACACAGAGCCTTTTCCATTGGTTCCCGCCACATGAATTACATCCAAATCATCTTGAGGATTACCTAGTTTGGCCATAAGTTCTTCCATTCTTTCAAGACCGAGAACCATTCCAAATCTCAGGTATCCATGAATTCTCTTTATTGCATCCATTCTTATTTTCCCGCCTTTTTCCTCACATTATCAAGCTGAACCAGAACTTTATCAAGCATCTCTCGGTATTTAACCATCTTGCCCTTTTCCTCTGCAACAACTTTCTCAGGAGCTTTTGCAAGAAAACCTTTATTTGAAAGTTTCTTTTCTACTCTCTCAACTTCTTTAATAAGTTTTTCTTTCTCTTTAGTCAATCTCTCCAATTCTGCCTCAAAATCCACTAAATCTTCTAAAGGGATGAAAATCTGTGCACCCGGAATAACGGCAGACATTCCGTCTTCAGGAGCTTCACTTTGCTTCGATATAAAGATAATTTCCGTGATATTTGCAAGATCCCTAATATAGCTTTCTGCAACCTTCATCTTGTCCAGCGAATTTCCCTCTGTAAGAATTATAGCCGTAAGTTTCCTTGAAGGTGCTGCATTTGCCTCTGCTCTGATGTTTCTTATTGCAGTAATGGAATCCATTGCTATCTTCAAAACAGCTTCTTCTTCTGCAAAATTTCTGCATTCAGAAGCTTTCGGCCAAACTGCACTGATAAGATATCCCTCTCTTACTTCTTCAACTCTTTTATGAGGAAGGTGACTCCAAATTTCTTCCGTAATGAAAGGCATATATGGATGAAGAAGTTTTAACATATTTTTCAAAAGGTATACCAAAACTGTGCGAACAATTTTTTTATCATCTTCATCCTCGCTCCACAGGCGTTTCTTTACAAGTTCAATATACCAGTCACAGTATTCGTTCCAAATAAGCTCATAAACCCTCTGTCCTGCCAAAGCAAGATCCAGTTTTTCCATAGTTTCAGTAACATATTCAACAGCATCATTCAGCCTGCTTATCATCCATTTGTCGGGAGCTTTCAAATCCATCTTTGAAATATCAAAATTATCTTCAAAGATTCCCTCCTCAAGGGGCAGGAACTTCTCATTCTCATCCTGAAGATTCATGATTACAAATCGTGAAGCATTCCATAGCTTGTTTGCAAAATTTCTTGAAGCCAGTATTCTCTCGTCCTGGTAGCGCATATCATTTCCGGGAGTTATGCCTGTAATAAGCATAAATCTGAGAGCATCGGCACCGTACTTTTCTATCTCTTTCAGCGGATCAATTCCATTTCCTAATGATTTACTCATTTTGCGTCCCTGAGCATCTCGTACAAGACCGTGCACATAAACCTTTTCAAAAGGAATCTCCTTCATAGCTTCACAACCTGCAAATACCATTCTGACAATCCAGAAAAAGATTATATCGTAGCCTGTGACCAGAATATCAGTTGGATAAAAATATTCAAGTTCCGGAGTCTTTTCGGGCCAGCCCAAAGTAGAAAAAGGCCACAATGCTGATGAAAACCAGGTGTCAAGCACATCTTCATCTTGTCTTAAATCCTTGCTTCCGCATTTTGGACAAACCGAAGGATCTTCTTCAGAAACGATAATTTCACCACAATCCCGGCAATACCAGGCAGGAATTCTATGCCCCCACCATAGCTGTCTGGAAATACACCAGTCACGAATTTCATTAAGCCAATGAAGATATATTTTTTCAAAGCGTTCCGGTACATGCTTGAGATTTCCGGATGTTGTTGCTTCTATAGCGGGTTTTGCAAGGGTTTCCATCTTTACAAACCACTGATCCGAAAGCATAGGTTCTATTACTGTACCGCATCTGTAACATTCACCCACCGGAATTGTCAATGTATCGATCTTGACTAAATAACCGGCTTTTTCTAAGTCTTTAACCCATGTCTTTCTACACTCATATCTATCCATTCCACAATATTTACCTGCACGCTCGTTCATTGTGGCATCAAGATTTATACATGATATTATTTCAAGTTCATGCCTCTGCCCCACCTCAAAATCGTTAGGGTCATGTGCAGGAGTTATTTTAACTGCACCTGTACCCTTTTCCGGATCCGGATATGGATCTGTAATAACAGGAATTTCTCTGTCTACAAGTGGTAAAATAACTTTCTTACCAACCATATCCTTGTATCTTTCATCTTCAGGATTAACTGCAATGGCAATATCTCCAAACATGGTTTCAGGTCTTGAGGTGGCAACTACAATATCTTCTCCATTTTTTTCTGCTGCCGGGTATCTGAAGTACCAGTACATTCCGCTCTTGTCTTTATGCTCAACCTCAGCATCCGAGAGGGAAGTTCCGCAGCTCGGACACCAGTTAATAAGTCTGTTTCCTCTATAAATCAAGCCCTGCTCATATAATTTTACAAAGAATGTTCTGACAGCCTTACTACAACCCTCGTCCATTGTAAAGCGTTCTCTACGCCAGTCACAGGAATCCCCAAGTTTTCTGCATTGTCGAGTGATTCTTCCGCCATATTCTTCCTTCCACGCCCAGGCTCTATTTAGGAAGCCTTCACGCCCCAGGTCCTCTTTTTCAAGTCCTTCCTCTTCTCTGATTTTTTCCACCACTTTAACTTCAGTGGCTATACTTGCGTGGTCAGAACCGGGAAGCCATAGAGCCGAATAGCCCTGCATTCGCTTCCATCTGATAAGCACATCCTGAAGAGTCTGGTCAAGAGCATGCCCCATGTGAAGCTGTCCTGTAATATTAGGCGGCGGCATTACAATAGTAAATGGTTTCTTTTTACTATCCACATCTGCACGAAAAGATCCGCTCTTTTCCCACATTTCATAAATACGTTCTTCAAAATCCTTAGGATTATAAGTCTTTGCCAAATTTTTTCCCATTTAAAAACTCCTCTTTCTCTTGTTTTTCCATTATGCTATGCCGCAAATATCTATATGCCACAGCTTTAATCGGTTTAAAAATTAAAAAAATAATGATATTTCATAATAATTTACTAAAACTTATAATAAAAAAGTCCTTTGCAATCTGATTGCAAAGGACGAAAAATCATTTCCGCGGTACCACCTTTATTCCGACAAGTTTTCAAGATGCAACAGCACTCCCAATGTAAATCGAAGTTCTGTAAATCAATATAGAAAAGCCGGCTCTCATTCAGCATCCAGGCTCAAGAGCAACCTTCCCCCGCTGCTTCCTCAGAAATCTCTCAGCCACGAATTTCTCTCTCTGTAAAGTGCCTGACAGGGTACTCCTCTCTATCCACGCCTTATTAAATTACTTGAGTATTCTACCATACTTTAGACGTTATGGAAATACCTTTATTCAATTTTGTCCCGCAGAAATCGATATATTCCACTAACTAAAAAGTCTAATGGATTTGTTTATATTTTTTCTATATTATTTAGTTTTTACTTTTTTAATTCCGGTACGAATACCTGTATACTTATTTCCCCTATAAGTCTTATATGAACGAACAGCCAAGAAATAAAAAGTATTTTTCTTTAATTTTTTTATGGTTATCTTAGTCTTTGAAGCGCTCTTTAATTCAATTATTTCACGATTCTTCAAATTTTTATCTTTGGATAACAGAACTTCATAACCACTGACACCTTTTAATTTTTTTACAGAAACACCTATGGCAGATTTTTTTGCCGTATATACAGGAGTTTTGACTAATACAAAGTGGCGATGAGCTGTTCCTGAGTATTTACCTGCAGTTAATTTTCCATATACTGTGGACATTGCTGCAACTTTCACATCGTATAATCTGCCTTCCTTTAATCCTTTGATAGTATATTTGGAATTAGAAGTGGTGTATTTATGTTTCCATGTTTTACTCTTCGCTTCTTTGTAAGCTATATCATACTTCTCCGCACTTTCAATCTTCTTGTAATGAACCTCAAGTGCTTTACTCCTATATTTTCCTACGGTTTTTATCAGTTTAGGTGCCGAAGGTGGAACCTGTAAAGGTTTTACCACTACTTTTGCATAAGGGCGGGTTATTTTAATATCTCCTGTTCCCACTGCACTTACAAAATAAGTTCCCGGTTTGTCAAACTTTTGATTTATTACTCCATCATCTCCGCTTAAAATATCAGTTACACTTGCAGGATCGTTATTGATCATCAGTGCAGCATCTTTAATCGGTACAGGATCTCTTGTAATAATGCCGCCGGCTCCCATGTCATATTTTCTGCCCAATACTTTCAGAGATATGGTTTCTCCCTCCATAATCTCATAATTTTCCTTACTGAACTCTCCAAGATATGATGGCTCCATCCAATTTTTTTCATAGAAAATGCAAATTTCATCGCCATCATTCAGAGGTTGTTCTCCAACTCCGAGATTAGCCATTTTGTTGTTGATATAGTACATGTGGGAACCGTTTGAGTTGATATGCTTCCACATATCTTTTCCTAAAACTTTCATCCAGTTTCCGTTATCACTGCAATCAAACTCATCCTTTTTCGCTGTGTTCACCTTCAAAGATTTGCGCAAGGCTTTTTCTAGGGCTATGAAAGGAGCCGGTTTTTCCACTGTTATATCTTTGTAATAAGTTTTATCTTTTTCCAGGTACAGCTTATCCACTGACACAGGAGTTTTGGTCAGCACGGTGCGGTCAACATCCTCAAGTCTGAGAGTTACATCCACAGGTGCAACTTTTATCACTTTCTTAGCCTTGATTTCAGGATGTTTTTTCAAGCTTACCGTAACTTTAATTTTTCCCGCTTCCAGAGGCTTAACTGTTCCTCTCAAGTGATCGACATCAGCTTTTACTCCATTTTCAAAGGTATAGTCAACGGTGTTTTCGGTATTCGTAAGTTTTTCTCCTCTGTAGAATACATCAGATTTAACCTTATCGCCCAAAGCGATTTCTTCTTTATCCAATTCAAGCTCCACATCATTTGTGGCTTGTTTATAACTTACCTTTATTACGGTATCTTTTTCAATATTGAATTTATAAGTATGGTCAACACCGTCAAAATGGAATTTTTTTGTTATATCTTCATCATTCAGCGTTACTTTTTTGATTTTTTTATGTGAAGGTTCGTGTATAGTTGCCGTTATCTCGCTTCCTTCCGGAATTTCCTTCTCGTTAGGCTCCACTGTAAGACCTTCGCCTTCTGTAGTTAATTTAACTTTAGGTTTTTCTTTATAAGTAAAGGTAACCTCATGGTCGTCTTTAGTTACGGTTTTTTTGATTTCTCCGTTTACAGCGGCATAGCCTGGGATATTCGGAGCTTTAAGGGTATATTCCTTTCCTTCAGAGAAATAGTTTTCACCGATCATCTTGTCTGCAAATTTATATAAATCCGCTGTGTCATAATTATTTTTATAATCTGTATAGTAATGTCCGTCTCCGGCAGCTAATGCCCATTGGTATCCTTTTTTTGTAATAGTATTATACTCTGCACCTGTATAAGTTTCTGCTTTTTTAAGTTCTTCCCCTGATTCTGTCTGACACTTAATTGTAACAGGCTGCGGGTTTACCACCCCCCTTGTGTTCTCAGCAGTAGCTTTACCGGATGTGTCAAAGACTCTGGTAAAAATAAGTTGACCGCTTGGAGTTCCGTAAGAATTATGTGTAGGATTTTCAAAATTTCTAAAAAAGATGCCTGTGATATTTCCCTTATTCGGTTTACCCAAGCTTTCAATTGTTGAAGGTAATGTTATCTCGCTTACTGCACTAAGCGCAAATGCCTGATCGGCAATGTGCGTTAAATTTTGCGGTAAGTCGATTTTTTTTATGCTCGTATTCTTAAATGCGGAATCACCGATTTTTTTAATGCTGTCCGGCAATGTGATCTTCGATAATTTGATGCACTGATAGAAAGCATCTGCACCTATTTCATCAAGCTGAATTCCTTCTTCAAAAGTTACATTCTCTAACTTTTGATTGTCGAAAAATGTCCTTTCCCCTAAAGTTTTCACACTTTTCGGTATAGCGACTTCTTTAAGGTCATTTCCCATAAATGCCCATGTACCTGTATTTTCAAGGGTACTTGGCAATTTTACAGACTTAAGCGGATTTTTGATGTTCTGGTTATAAGTTCCCCATAGAAAAGCCTTATTTCCTAAAGATTTAACCTCTACACCATCAATAGTTTCAGGAATAACAAGGTCGGTAGGATTGTCATAGTTTTTTCCGCCTTTAAATCCCTTTAATTCACCCGTCGCCTTATCGAAGTTCCAATCACTTTCGGCGACTTCTTTACCGGTACCTGCAGGCTCTGCAAATGTGAGCACTGGCATATACGAAACCAGCATCAGCACTGCCAATATGCCTACAATGAATTTTTTCATTTTTAAACTGTAATCCATTAAAATTCCTCCTCTCGATTAGGATACTGAAAAATCAGTCTTTCATCACTCAACAATAACTATGTTCTCTCACCAATCCCCTGATATTACAAAAAAAGAAGATACTCTAAAGTATCCCCGTTTTTGTATACAAAATTCTCTGCCTGCCGCTAAGGCAGCTTTTAATCACCTGTCTTCTGGCTTGTGTTAAAATTTGCGAGCATGACTTACCTTCCCATATTCATACAGTGGAAACTATTATAAGTTAAAACATCTCTGCACCCTGCAGGAGTTCTTCAGTCTGCTCTCACACTCACAGCGCCGGTCAGCGCGAGGCTCATACAGGCTAACCTCTATCTTATTTCAAAAAGGTTTTCCTCTTCCCTCATTCCTTTTAAGCATATATGTGATATATGCCGTGATTATATTATTCAATTTTAATAATCAATATCTATTATGACTTTAACTGTAATTCCTCTAAATGTCAAGAATTGTTTGCAATTATATGTATAAATGATTTCATTAAAAAACAAAAGTTTTTACAAGTTATTACGAAGTATAGAACTCATATTCTCCGCTCTTATAAATCATCTTCAATGGCACTGCTCTTTGCATATGCGGTTGACCTTGCCTCAAAGAAATCTGTTTTCACCATGTTAGCATCTGCATACTGAGAAACCCATCCCATATTCTCCGGTTCACAATCATAGCCTTCATACAATGTTCCCAGACCCAGTGAAGAATATCTCTGATTCCCTAAATACTTAATATATCCTTCAACCATGGTTTCATTAAGCCCCGGTATATCATTTCCTATCACATATTTTCCCCAGGAAATTTCCTGTTCGACACCCTCTTTAATCATCTCTCGAATAATCTCCAGATTTTTTTCATTAAACAGATCCGGTTCTTCCTTGCGAAGCTCCATTAACATATTTCTAAAAAGCCACAGATGTGTGTTCTCATCCCTGTTGATATATCTGATTTCCTGCACACTTCCCGGCATCTTGCCATTTCTGCCCAAATTATAAAAAAACATGAAGCCGGAATAAAAGTAAATCCCCTCAAGGATAAAATTTGCAATACACACCCTAAGAAAACTTTCCCTGCTTTGACTTTCAACGAATTCATTGTACAAGTCACCGATAAAACGATTTCTGTTCAAAAGATGCTTGTCAGTTTTCCATTGATATAAAATGTCATTTCTTTCTGTGGGATTACAGATAGTATCAAGCATGTAGCTATAGCTTTGACTATGTATACATTCCTGAAAAGTCTGAATGGACAAACAAAGATTTATTTCATTTGCCGTTACAAATTGTCCTATATTAGGCAGGTTCGCAGACTGCACAGAATCCAGATATACCAGAAAACTTAAGATTTTATCGTATGCAGCTCTTTCAGAGGATAAAAGATTTGGATAATCGCTTTTATCCTGGCTCATATTGATTTCTTCAGGAATCCAAAAGTTATTCATTGCCTGTCTGTACCAGTCTGAAACCCACTCGTACTTCATGTTATTAAAGTCATTAATATTGGTTGTATTGAAATTTATTAACCTTCTGTTTCTGACATTTATGTCCCCCTCAGGGTTAAAAAGTGGTTTGCGCATTATTTTCTCACTCATTTTACTCTTGTATGATATTTTCAGAAACTGAATCATACCCTCCTTTCTGCTTTTACCGTTTTTGGCATAATACATTCAAATACTGATATTCTTTGATTGCACTTAAATCATGCTGAACAACTGTCACAGTCATCCGGATCCAAAGCTTTAGACCTTACATAATACACAGTTTTAACGCCCCCTTCCCAGGCTAAGATATATAAATTAAGCAGCTGGCTCATCTTATATTCATTATTTATCCAGAAGTTAAAGCTCTGAGCCTGGTCAATATGCCTCTGGCGAATCCCTGCAGCCTTTACTGACCATACTTGATCTATATAATGAGCCTGCTTGTAATACCAGTAGGTTTCCATTGAAAGTTCCGGTGCAACCCTCGGCAAAATAGCCCCTTTCTTTTCCTCAAGGAAAAATTTATTCATTACCGGATCGAGCCCTGCCGTAGTTCCTATTAGAATTGAAGTGGAGCTTGTCGGTGCCGTTGCCATAAGCCACGCATTTCTCATTCCGAAATCAGCAACACTTTTTCGGAGTTCCTTCCATTTTTCAGAATTGTAGCCACGGCGTTCAAAATATTCTCCGGTTTGCCACTCACTTCCCTCAAAAAACCTGTAGGAACCTCTTTCCTTTGCAAGTTCATTGCCGGCTTTGACCGCTGCATATCCTATTTCTTCAAATACTCTGTCTACAAATCTGAGATGGTCTTCTGACTCCCACTTAATCTTATTTTTAGCCAGCATATGATGATACCCTGATACTCCAAGTCCCACCGCTCTATACTTCTGATTGGTGAGTTCTGCATCCTTTACAGGATAAAAATTTAAATCAATCACATTATCTAATGCCCGCACCACAGTTGCAGTCAACTCCTCTATTTCGTGACTATCCGTAACATTTATATTACCCAGACAAAGAGAAGCTAGGTTGCACACTACAAAATCTCCCGGTTTAGCCTTTGTAACGATTACATCGTCCCCCTCTTTCGTTGAAACACAGGTACTTATAAGTTCGGCTTCACTCATATTCTGTGCAATCTCCGTACACAAGTTTGAGCAGTAAATCATACCTCTGTGTTTATTTGGATTCATTCGGTTTACGGTGTCACGATAAAAAGCGAAAGGTGTTCCTGTTTCAACAGCAGATTTTAAAATCAGCCTTACAAGATCCTTCAGACCTATTACTCGCTTGGAAATCCTTACATCATTGACACATTCCCAATACTTGTTTTCCCAGTCCTTTCCGAAGGTATCTTCAAGGCAGTACCCCTTTACCTGCATAATCTCATGGGGATCCATCAAATACCAGTCCCTGTTCAGATCCTCTTTAGCAAGCTTCCAGAATAAGTCAGGATAGCATACCCCGGGGAAAACGTCGTGAGCTTTCATTCTATCGTCTCCGTTATTAGTTCTCAGCTGAAGAAACTCCGGCAAATCCTTGTGCCAGGCATCAAGATACACAGCCACCGCTCCCTGTCTCATTCCCAGCTGATCCACCGCAACTGCTGTATCATTCACAACTTTGATCCATCTGATAACCCCACCGCTGGCACCTTCAAAGCCTCTTATACTCCCGCCCCTTGATCTCACCTTACCAAAATACATTCCCATTCCGCCACCGAACTTGGAAACATTAGCGAATTTTGAAACACTGTTATAAATTCCGTCTAAAGAATCCGGTACAGTGTCTATGAAGCAGCTGGACAGCTGATGATATGGCTTTCTTGCATTTGACTGTGTCGGTGTTGCCATGGTAACTCTATGAAGGCTCATCATATCATAAAATTTTTTTACCCAGTTCAGTCTGTTATTTTCTTCTTTCATGGCCAGATGCATCGCAATTCCGATATACATTTCCTGGGGAGACTCCAAAATCACATGAGCATGATTATGAATTAAATACCTGTTAATCAAAAGGTCAAGGCCTGCATAAGTAAAAAGATTATTTCTATCAGGCTCCATCATTTCCGCAATTTTTTCAACTTCTTTTTTCGTGTAATTTTCAAGTATGTATCTTCCGTACAAACCTTCATCGGTCAGGTAACGAAGTTTTTCGTAAAACGAAGTGATTCCAAAATTTTCTTCAGTCTTTCGCAGTTCTCGGCTGAAAGAGTAGTAAAGAAGCCTGCCCGCAATCTTTTCCCATTTAGGTTCTTCCTGTGTTGTAAGTTCCGCCGCCGATTTCGTCAAAAGTTCAAGTCTGCCTTCAAGACTTAAATCAGACTTTTTCATCGAGATGTATTTTGCCTCAAGTCTTCCTACATCGTAATTTTCATAACTGTTCTGTATATCTGCAATAACTTCTGTAAGCTCCTTATCTCCGATTTCGGCAACCAGGTTTTCCCTGATTTTTCGCATTTCCGTTCTTTTTTCACGATAAAGGATATAGCTCTTTGCAGCATTATAATAGCCGTTTTCCATGATAACCTGTTCTACAACATCCTGAATTTCTTCAACTTCAGCCTTATCTCTGTCTGCAAATCTCTCTTCCACCTGCATGAGCAAACCTTCAATTTTTTCATCATCAAAGGATTCTCCCACAGATTCAAAGGACTTTGCCATAGCTTTAGTTATCTTTTCCGGAAAATAGGGCTGTTCAACCATGCTTCTTTTTATAATTGTCTTCATAAAAAATGCTCCTAACATAAAAATATAATACTTTACACCATAAAGTATAAAATATTAACATAAAAACAGCATATATAGATATGCTTTGTGTTTATACCCCTATATATGCTAAAATATCTTAAAATTATTATGTTTTTATTTTTGTACCATACCCTAGTGAAACATCAGATATTTACCATTTCTATGAATGTAACAGATGGTACTCATTTTTATTTTTTTTCATTTTATCCACTTTTCGTCTATGACGAACTTCTATTAACTTTCTCATTTAATATTTGCAGTATAGTATACATTCTGTCGGTATACGCAAAACTATAAAAGCCAGTCTATCGGCTCCTGTCCTTTATCTTTGAGAAATTTATTTGTCTTTGAAAAATACTTTCCTCCGAAAAAACCTGCATGGGCAGAAAGGGGACTTGGATGAGCGCCCTCTATTATACAATGATTTCTGCTGTCTATAAATTTCTTTTTTGCCCTTGCGGGATTTCCCCAGAGGATAAACACCATAGGTTTTTCTCTCCGGTTCAAAAGCTCAATGACTCTATCTGTAAGGATTTCCCAGCCTTTATTCCTATGGGAGCCTGCCTTGCCTGCTCTGACGGTCAGAGAAGTGTTCAGAAGCATTACCCCTTCCTTAGTCCACTTTTCCAGACAGCCACTTTGGGGCATCTCAATTTTTTTCCCAAAATATTCTCCCATATCATCTATGAGTTCCCTAAAAATATTATTGAGTGATGGGGGGTTCGGTATTCCCTCAGGTACTGAAAAGGACAGCCCGTGAGCCTGCCCTTTGCCATGATAAGGATCCTGACCCAAGATAAGGCACTTAACCTTCTCATAGGGCGTTGCCTTGAAAGCATTAAAAATACTGTACATATCAGGATAAACTATTTGTGTTCTATACTCTTTCTTCAAAAATTCCCTGAGTTCTAAGTAATATTCCTTTTTAAATTCTTCCTTTAGAATTCCATCCCAACTGTTTCCAATGTTAACCATGATTGATCTCCACCTGCCTGTTTAAATAAACTGTTTTCTTTAAATTATCTCTTTTGAAAATTTTTATATATAACTATTTTATGCTATATATTTTCTCACCTTTTATATATGTTTCTTCAACATTCACCTCATCAATCCTCATAGGGTCAATGCCAAAAATATCCTCCGAAAGAACGATAAACCCCGCTTCATAGCCCCCCTTGATCATTCCCAGTTCCGGAAATCCGGAAATCTCGGCAGCTTCTTTAGTATAAAGTCTTATTGCTGTTTCAATATCAATCCTCTGTTCTTGTCCTATATCCGTTCCCTCATAAGCATATTTTGTAACTGCTGATTTCAGATTTGAAAACGGATCTGAGGGCACCGCCCATGAAGTAGCCGGAGCATCTGTAGAAAAACACATTTTTACACCGCTATCCAATATGGACTTGAAAGGATAAAGTCCCTTGATTCTGTCTTTTCCTAAATTTTTCAAATATGTTTCTATCTCACAATATGCAAATATCGGCTGGCAGACAAAGGCAAATCCCTTTTCGGCAGCTTTTTCCATCGCATTTACTCCCGGTTCCGTCAAATGCTCCAATCTTAGACGCGGTACAGCAATTTTCCTATGGACGGGATTTTCTTTGCTTGTATGCTCCGTACCTTCGACATTGACACTTTGGGTATCAATATACTGAAAACCGTCTTCATTATAGAATCTATCTATCGCCCTGTCTATGGCACGACCACCCATTGCGTGGACAGAAATCTGACAGTTATTTTCTTTTGCAAAAGTAATAGCTTTTTCCATGCTTTCGTCTGAGTAAACCGGGATGCCGTAATTATCCGTATTCAGATAAGGTTTCTCAAGCCATGCAGTCTGTCCTGATATACTTCCGTCTCCAATAAGCTTAATCCCTGCTATTCTGATGTTTTCATTAAAGGAGCTCAAATCCCCTGTTATCCTAAAATCGGAATCATCCATAAAATAATCCCACATGTAATACAACGAAACCCTTTGCATAAAGCCTTTTGTTGCAGCCTCTTTGTATAGATTATAATTTCCGCCGGGGTGAAGATTTCCCATGTCTGTAACGGCAACAATTCCCTGCGAGGTCAAAAGGTTTCCTAAATCCACCAATGCATCTATTCTATCCTGCTCTGTTTTCTCCGGCATAAAGGGGATGACCAAATTTCTGGCATTTTCCATCAGAATACCGTTTGGCTCTCCATTTTCATCTCTGCCTATTTTACCGCCGGGAGGATCTTCAGTATTTTTTGTTATTCCTGCAATTTCAAGTGCTTTACTGTTAACACACCTAATATGTTCACAGCTTCTTACCAATAAAACCGGATTGCTTGGAGCAGCTTTATCTAAATCATACCTGTCCGGAAAACGCCTCTCCTCATATTTTCCTTCATCGTATCCCCAACCTAAAATCCATTCCCCCTGTTCAATTTCTTCTGCAGCTTCTGAAATAGTTGAAATCAGATCCTTTATGGAATTTATCTTCGGAGGAAGACAGGCAATCTGTTTACTGTAGTCTGCAAGCATCAAAGGGTGCATATGAGCATCTACAAATCCCGGAATAACAGTTTTCCCATGTAAATCTACTACTTCATCTGCCATATATTTAATATCTTCTTTATTACCTACCTTAATTATTTTTCCTTTTTCCACAAGAAAACCTTCAACGAATTTATTGTCCATGTCAGATGTAAAAATTTTTCCGTTAATATATCCCTTTTTCATTCTAATTCACTCTTGACTTGTACCTCTTAAGATTTTTCAGAATTCCTATTTTCACAAATCAGTTAACACTATCCTCCGGTAGTATAAATATATTTTCTTTTGGTTCGGTATAATTCATTTCCAACATTTTAACATGAGACAAAAAATCTCCATCCGTGAAAGTTTTTGCACCGTGCGGACAGACCTTTATGCAGGCTTGACATTTGATGCAAATCCCCGGTGTTTTGCTGCAGTCCGAAATATCTATGCTTCCCACAGGGCATGTCCCGGCGCAGATACCGCAGTTGTCGCAAAGGCTAAGATCCGTTACAGGTTTTGCCTTTAAAAATTTTGCCGGTGTATTATCAGTCTTCAGAGGAATATAATAAGGTGGAATTTCAGTATTAAAGGGAAGATTTACATTTTTATCGCTTATAACAATTTTTGACACTTCCTTTGCAAATCCCGATAATTCCTTAAAATCAACAGGCGAAGGTCTGCCTTCACCTACCAGATCAGAAAACGGATGCTGAGATACAATCGCTGCAGCTGCCGTTATTTGAAAACCCTTTTCCTGCATAATCAGTCTCATTTCTGTTAATGCTCCTCCATAACTCCTGTTTCCATAACAGCACAGGACAACACATTTCGTATTATTTCCATGAAATGCCTTTTTAAATTCAGGTGCTATTTTATTTGGAATTCTTCCTGCGTACACAGGAGAGGCAATTACTAAAATATCTTCATCAGAAAACTCAAAACGCTTCTTTCTGACTTCAGGTTTTGTAAAATCAATTTCCGAAAGACCAATATTATTCAGTGCAGAATTTCCCAATTCCTTAATATTTTTTATAAGCTCAGCAGCGAATTTCAGCGAAACTTTCTTAGTCCCGCCTGTAGGACTGAAATAACACAAAGTAATTTTTTTAATCATGGTTTCCTCCAAAGTATATACTGTTAAACCGAAAAAGTGATTCTTATCCTGTTCTTCTTAGATTTTCCTCCGATTTCAATAAGTCTGGCTCTTCCCTTTTTTCTAAAGTTAATCAAATCTCCCTCCTTGATTTGAAAATCCAAATCAAGCACTTCCATGTGATTAACATAAACACTGCCACCTCTGATTCCTGCCGCAGCCTTAGTGCGAGACATACTGAAAGCGGATGAAACAATATTATCCAATCTTAATGAAGCCACCGTATCCGAAATATGTTTCTCTTTTCTTTCCGGCACGAGCAATTCGTCAATATCTACAATTTCGTTAGAGATTTCCTTTCTTCCCACCTTTGCATAATTTTGACCTATAAAGTATGCAATTTCCTTCATCACAATGATGTCTGCTCCATCCTCTCTTACCAGAATATCTCCTGTCATCTCTCGTTTAATTCCAATACCTAAAAGTGAACCCAGATAGTCACTGTGGGAAGGGGATTTTCCACCGGGCTTTTTCTTTACTCTTATAACTTTTAAAATATCAATATCCTTTTCACTCAAGTATTCAGGGATGCACACCATCATAACTCTTTCGGCATCCCTATAACCGCCGTAAAAGATCACATTACATCCGGGGTTTTGCCTTGATGTCATTCTTCTCAAAATTGATTGCTGATGGCCGTCCAAAAATTGAGTGTTTGTTAAGAAGTTCTTATTAAAGCATTGTTCTATCTTATCCTGAGCCTGTGCTCTTATCATTTCATCTTTATTCATGCTAATATTATATTATGAAAAAACTTGTCATACAACGAATTTATCAATATCCTCTCTGAAAAATTTATTGTTTTTATTACAAATAAGTCTCAATATTTAATGAAATTTCTTAAAAAATCTTGCATAGGAATTTCTTACATGTTATAGTAAGTTACAAATCAAAAAAGGGAGTAGCTAACGGCATTTCATGCTGTAGTAAACTGCGTCAATACACGGTCTGATATGACCCGCACTTACTTTAAATAGCAAGACTTTTGCGATACCTCTTTTCGAGTTATCCAAAAGTCTTTTTTTAATCAAATTGAAAGAAGGAAAAAATGAAAACATTTTACAATGTCAATCCGGATGAAATACTGAAGGAATTCAATTCATCTGCTCTAGGGCTTGATGACACTCAAGTTTCACTAAACCGTGAGAAGTATGGCAAAAACAAATTAGAAGAAAAAGAGAAAAAAAACTTAATTGAAATTTTTGTTGAGCAATTTAAAGACTTGTTGGTAATCATTCTTATTCTTTCAGCTCTAATATCTGCTGCCACAGGAAATATGGAAAGCACCGCTGTAATAATAGTTGTTTTAATATTAAATGCTATTTTAGGAACTGTCCAAACAATCAAAGCTCAGCAGTCTTTAGAAAGTCTCAAAAAACTCTCTTCTCCGTCTGCAAAAGTCGTAAGGCAAGGTGACAAGCAGATTATAGATGCGGTGGATTTAGTGTGTGGCGATATAGTACTTCTGGAAGCCGGCGACATCATCCCCGGCGATGGCAGAATCATAGAAAATTTTTCTTTAAAAACAAATGAAAGTGCTCTGACCGGAGAATCAGAAAATGCTGAGAAGGAAGTCTGTACTCTATATGATGAAAATATAGCTTTAGGAGACCAACGAAACATGGTTTTTTCAGGCTCATTGGTTACATATGGAAGAGCTACCGCAATAACCACAGGAGTCGGCAGGCAAACTGAACTTGGACGCATTGCCGGACTGATGAATGATACTAAAGAAAGAAAAACACCTCTTCAAACCACCATGGACAATTTCAGCAAAAAGCTTTCCATCGGTATAATACTTATCTGTATATTAGTTTTCGGACTTAGCCTATACAGAGGCATGGCGGTTGTGGACGCTCTTTTATTTGCTGTCGCCCTTGCTGTTGCCGCAATTCCGGAAGCCCTCTCATCAATAATAACCATTTCCCTCGCCATCGGAACATCTCGAATGGCAGATGAAAACGCAATAATCAAAAAACTCGAAGCCGTTGAAGGGCTGGGCTGTGTATCCATTATATGTTCCGATAAAACAGGAACTCTTACACAAAATAAAATGACTGTGGAGTATGAAAGTCCGTGGAACGGACAGCGTGAAGCCCTTTACCGTGCAAGCCTTCTATGTAACGATACGAATATTGTAGATGGTAAAACCGTAGGCGATCCAACTGAAACAGCCTTCATAGACTATTACAGAAACAATCATGACAATTATGAGTATGTTAAGGATAATTTCCCCAGATTAGGTGAAGTTCCCTTTGACTCAGACAGGAAACTTATGAGTACCCTGCACCCCATAGAAGGCGGGAAATTTGTCATGTACACCAAGGGCGCCCTAGATGTAATCCTGTCTCGCACCAACAACCTGAGTAAAGAAGATAAGGAGGCTATCAGGGATGAAAATTTCAGACTTTCAAATGATGGTTTAAGGGTACTTGCATTTGCACAAAAGATATACGATAAAGAAAGTATTCTATCCACAGAAGATGAATTCGAATTATCATATATAGGACTTATGGCTGAAATGGATCCTCCAAGAGAAGAGTCCGCACAAGCTGTATCTGACTGTATCGCTGCCGGAATTAAGCCTGTAATGATTACCGGGGACCATAAGATAACCGCCTCTGCCATAGCAAAACGTATAGGAATAATGAAAGAAGATGACTTTGCAATTACAGGTCCCGAGCTTGATAATATGAGTCAGGATGAGCTGAATGAAAGGCTTGAGCATATATCAGTATATGCAAGGGTTTCACCGGACAATAAAATCAGGATTGTAAATGCCTGGCAAGAAAAGGGGCATATAGTTTCCATGACCGGCGATGGTGTCAATGACGGACCTGCCCTGAAAAGTGCAGATGTGGGAGTAGCAATGGGTATAACGGGAACTGAAGTGGCAAAAGATTCAGCTTCCATGATTCTTACAGATGATAATTTTGCCACCATAATCAAATCCGTACTGAACGGTAGAAATGTATATACCAATATTAAGAACGCCATCAAATTTCTGCTTTCAGGAAATGCAGCAGGAATACTAGCTGTCTTATATGCTTCATTCATGGCTCTGCCTATGCCATTTACTGCGGTTCAGCTTTTGTTTATAAATTTAATCACTGACAGTTTACCTGCCCTTGCGATAAGCATGGAGCCTTCAAATCCCGCTCTGATAAGGGATAAACCCCGTCCAAGAGATGAATCGGTCTTAAACCCGGATACTCTAAAGGATATTTCTTTCACCGGACTGTTAATGGCTATTGCCACAATCATAGCTTTTATGATAGGATTATTCAGTGGGGATGATCTTGGACTTGCTTCTGAAAACGGTATCAATACGGTTACCGGTTCAACTATGGCATTTGGAACACTGTGTCTTTCCCGTCTTTGGCACGGCTTCAACTGCAGAGGAAAAGAAAGTATAGTCAATTTAGGCTTGCTTACAAACATATATTCAATAGGTGCATTCATAATCGGTGCCGCTTTATTACATATGTTGCTCCTTGTTCCTATGTTTTCAAGCCTATTTAATGTATCGATGCTTGCCCCCGGAATGGTTGTTTGGGTATGGCTCCTGGCATTTTCTCCAACCCTTATAATCCAGATATACAGAATCGTTAAATACAAAAACAAGTTATCAGATTATAATAATATGTAATTAAAGGGAAAGGATTTTATTATGAAAAATGTAAATTACAAACCCTCCGGAACATGTGCAAAATCAATTAATTTCACTATCGATGATGACAATAAAATAAGAGATCTGAAATTTCTCGGAGGCTGCAACGGAAATTTAAAGGCGATGGGAATTCTTCTCGAAGGAGCGGATGCTAAGGAATCTGCCGACAAATTAAGCGGAAATGACTGCAAAGATCGTGGAACATCCTGTGCAGACCAACTTTCCAAGGCAATATACGAAGCCTTGGGCTAATACATTAAATTGGGAAAAAGCACAAGAAAAAGTAAAAATGGTGTGCGGACATTTTCCCGGACGACGGATAAGCCGGACAACAAAAGCCTGAGATAATGCCTGTATTCCTTTCACAGCCCTATGATAGTCCGGAGTTTTGTCCACACACCTACTTGCAAGTTTTTACTTCCTCGTCTTTTGGCTTCTAGTTATTTGCTAATGCACATTTTTTTCGCCCAGACTACATCATGTTGTCCTGTCTTTTGATTTTTTTAGTCGTTGTTCTTATAAAATCTTCTTTTCTTACGAATACATCACGGATTCTCTTATATACCGATAAATCCTGATTCAGTTCATTTATCAAATCTTTGAAGAATGTATTCAGCTCCTCTTCATTTGGTTCATATCCAAATTTTTCGCTCAGCGGTTCCATAGCAGGAAGTATTTGAATACCCACATTCTCACCTTCTGTAGTCTTGTGAGGGAATATCATGGAATCCTCTATAAATTCATTTTGATTTACAAATTCCTCTATCTCCTCCGGATACACATTCTCACCTGTTGCTGTGACGATCACATTCTTGACTCTTCCTGTCAAATATATCCAGCCTTGGGGGTCTATGAATCCCAAGTCCCCCGTATGCAGCCATCCTTCTTCATCAATTACTTCTGCAGTGGCTTCCGGAATGTTATAGTACCCCTTCATTACATTCGGTCCCCGATATAATATTTCTCCGATACCACTTTCATCCTTGTTAATAACTTTAGTTTCACCTGTAGATACAGTTACTCCCACGGAACCTGCTTTCCTGTAGCGTTCCCTTTCTGCCTTTTGAGGAGTTCCTGAAATAAGAGGTGTGCATTCCGTCATTCCATAGCCTTGTAAAATAGTGAGTCCCATGTCCTCAAAATCTCTGTATATCTGAGGAGAAATTGCTGCAGCACCGGTAATTACGATTCTAAGTTTTCCGCCCATCTCATCTATGACAGATTTGAAAATTTTTCTTCCTGCATTTATATGCAGCCTTTTCAATCGTCTGTTGAAATTCAACATATTTCTAAACAATTTTTCTTTGCCCTGTTTTTTAACAGACTTGCTTATTCTTCCGTGTAGCATTTCAAGAACTCTCGGAACTACAATTATAATTGTGTTTTCGGCTTCTTTCATGTTTTGCGGAATATACTTCATTCCCTCGCAGAAAGCTGTGCTTGCGCCCCTATAAAGAATCAGAAGCATACCTAAGGTACATTCATAGGTATGATGAATCGGCAGAAGTGATAGGGTTTTATCTGAAGCTTTCACATGGCATACCCTGCATACATCCATTATATTTGAGGTAATATTCCTATGACTTAAAACTACCCCTTTTGGAATTCCTGTGGTTCCTGATGTAAACAAAATAACGGTCATTGCATCAGGATCAATTTCAATACTTTCAAAAGAAGTATCACCATTTTTCAAAAGTTCTTCTCCCTCTAAAAGAAGGTCTTTCCAAAGCGTCACATTTGAGTTTTGCATTTTGTCTTTCAACCTTGAAAAATCCTTTACTGTATACACGGGATTTGCTGTTTCATCAGTTCTATCTCCGTAGATTTCCATGACAATTAAATTTTCTACGCCTTTTATATCATAAAGCTTCTTACAGTCACCTTTTGTGCAAAAAACAGTATCACATTCTGATGCTTTTAGAAGATTTTCAATTTCAGCTCCGGAAAGTTCCTTGTCAATAGGAACAGCTATATTTCCACTGTTTACTATTGCAAGGTATGTACATATCCATTCATAACTCCCTTGCCCCATTACAGCAATTTTCTTTCCTACTCCCATTTGAGCAAGCATAGTACCGATAGCCTTGACATCGTTTTCCAGCAGCTTGTATGAAATAGACTTATAGGAAGCTCCCTTCTTTTCTTTTACCCAGAATGCAGGATTATCTCCAAACAAATCAACACTGCTTGAAAGCATATCTTTAAGTGTAACTATGTTTCTAATATCCTTATACCAATAATGATTAAACCTATCGTTCATATATTTCCTCTTTATTCTGTACTTAACTAAAACCTGATTACTCTTTCAGGCTAAAACAATTATTTAACTTCCATATAAATATACCATATATTCTGTTTATGTTACAGGGTGACTTTCAAGATAATTACCGTAATTTTTGTATAGTAATGATAGATTATATAAGAATCGTTTCTTTAGATAACATAAAGGAATCTTTTAGTCTTAAAAGATTCCTACGCAAACAGCTTTATGCCATTTTGTCACAGCACTACAGAAGAATTGTGGTCCTAGATCCCAGATATTTCTATGGAAATATAAATGATATTATAGGCTCAAACGGCATAAGTGATGTGTTATTTTTATACAATGCAAACACTTTCTTCCAAGATAACTCTCCGGAAATAATGTTGCACTAGTCTATCAAATACCTATATACTTTAGCATATACGGTATCTGCCTTTACAGTATACTCCGTAAGCATGGTTATAGCTTTCTTGTTAAGCTCTTCCTTTCGCTTTTCATCTTTCATGAGTCTGCTGTTTATGAATACATTAAGTGCCGCCCCCTGAAGTGCTGATTTACAAAGTATCACCCCCACACCTGCATCACTTAATGCGACTTTGGCACCCTTTATTGCAAATTCATTACAAATTTCTATCGCTCTGCAACAATATTCCATAATCTCCAGAGGTGCCGTACATGCCATTTCAAGTGCATCTGCCATTATTCTGTCCTTTTCCGCCTTTTCTTCTTCCGTTGATGCCGGAAGCTTATAGGCATTTACCAAAGGTCTGAAGGCTGCTGCATCTTTATCCACAAGCTTCAGAAGAATCAGCTGAATTTCTTCAGCTTCCTTCATATACTCCTCCAGCTCATCCTTTACATCTGCAAACTTTTCTTTGTTCACAGTAAGTGCCCCGACCATATTTCCCAGAGCAGTTCCGATTGAGCCTGCAAGAGCCACTGCTCCACCGCCTCCGGGAATCGGATCACTTGAACTTAACGCCTTAATATAATCCATACAAGTATTTTCCATCAGCATAACTTTTACCTCTATTCTACCCCTATATCACCAAATTATTTAGAACAATCCTGTGATTTTTCCATCATTATCAATATCTATATGCTCGGCAGCAGGAACCTTAGGAAGACCCGGCATAGTCAAAATATTTCCGGTTTTAACAACAATAAACCCTGCTCCTGCATTTACCTTAACATCTGATACACTGATATTAAAATTTCTTGGTGCTCCTAAAAGTGTCGGATTATCCGAAAAGCTGAACTGTGTCTTCGCCATACATATCGGTAAATCTCCGTAACCCAGTTCCTCCAACTGCTTAATTGTCTTAGACACCTTTGCATCAAAAACGACATCATCAGCTCTATATATCTTCTTAGCTATCACTTTAATTTTATCTTTAATTGACAGGCGTAAATCGTATATAAATTCAAAGTCCTCACTATCTTTTTCAACAAGTTCTAGAACTTCCTTTGCAAGGGATATTCCGCCTTCGCCGCCCTTTGCCCAAACTTCACTTAAAACAACATTGGCACCTTTTTCTTCGCACATAGCTTTAACCAGCGCAAGTTCCGCATCTGTATCCGTCGGGAATGCATTGATTGCAACTACCGTTGGAATTCCAAATACATTTGCCATATTATCCAGATGCTGCAGCAGGTTAGGCATTCCTTTCCTAAGTGCTTCGAGGTTTTCTTCATTTAAATCTTTCTTGGCAACGCCTCCGTGATATTTAAGAGCTCTTACAGTTGCAACGAGAACACAGGCTGAAGGCTTGATTCCTGCCTTTCTGCACTTAATATCCAGGAATTTCTCTGCACCCAAATCCGCTGCAAATCCGGCTTCAGTAACTACATAGTCAGCAAGCTTCAGTGCCATTCCTGTTGCCATAATAGAGTTACATCCGTGGGCAATATTGGCAAAAGGACCTCCGTGAATAAACGCCGGTGTATGCTCAAGTGTCTGCACTAAATTAGGCTTCAGCGCATCCTTCAGCAATGCTGCAACGGCTCCCTGGACCTTTAAATCCGCCACTGTAACAGGTCTGTCATCATAGGAATATGCAACAACAATATCGGAAACCTTTTCTTTAAGATCTGCAATATCCTTTGACAGACAAAGTATAGCCATTATCTCACTTGCAACGGTAATTTCAAATCCGTCTTCCCTCGGCATTCCGCTCATTTTTCCGCCCATTCCGTCTATGATATTCCTAAGTTGTCTGTCATTCATATCCACAACACGCTTCCATGTAACCTTTCTGACATCTATTTCGAGGCTGTTCCCCTGCTGAACATGGTTATCCAGCATGGCTGCAATTAGATTGTTGGCAGCTCCGATAGCATGCATATCGCCTGTAAAATGGAGATTTATATCTTCCATGGGAACAACCTGTGCATAACCGCCGCCGGCGGCTCCGCCTTTAACACCGAAGACCGGTCCCATGGACGGTTCTCTAAGGGCAACCATAACCTTCTTATCCAATTTGTGAATTGCATCTGCAAGTCCCACTGATGTGGTCGTTTTTCCTTCTCCTGCAGGTGTAGGAGAAATGGCAGTAACCAAAATCAGCTTTCCGTTATTTTCCTCTTTCTTATCTTTTAAAATCGAATAATCAACCTTCGCCTTATATTTTCCGTATAATTCAAGATAATTTTCATCAATCCCGATAGCTTCTGCAACTTCAGTAATTAACTTTTGCTCTGCTTCCTGTGCAATCTGAATATCTGTTTTTATTTCCATGCGAACCTCCCTTATTATAAAATCTTCTTTAAAAAACTTTTTCTGTGAATCGGTGTTATTCCCTTTTCACTAATTCCTTTATAATGTGCCTTTGTACCGTAGCCCTTATTTTTCTCAAAGGCATATCCCGGATATTCTTTGCTGTAATTTATCATCAGATTGTCTCTGTATACCTTGGCAACTATTGAGGCTGCCGCTATCGAAACACTCTTTGCATCTCCCTTAATTATTGAAGTTTGAGGAATATCAATGTCCTCAAGGGAAACTGCGTCTATTAAAAGATGCTGTAAAGCACATTTCTCCCTTGCAGAATTGATAGCAATTGTCATTGCCTTTTTTGTGGCATTTAAAATATTTATTTCATCAATTATTTCGGGAGCTACAAGTCCAATTCCCCACGAAATAGAGTTGTCTAAAATTGAATTATATAATGAATTTCTCTTTTTTTCACTAACTTTTTTTGAATCATCTACACCCGTAACAGAAAAATCCTCCGGTAACACTAGGCATGCTGCAACCACAGGACCTGCAAGAGGACCCCTGCCCACCTCATCAACTCCGCCGATATAATTAATACCTTGTGCTCTAAGGTTATTTTCGTATACTTTCATTTCTGCAAGTCTCTGTTTCTGAAGTTTTTCTCTCTCTGCCCCGGTCATTTTACTTTCTCCAAAGTTATCTTTCCAATTTTTCCTGATCTGAATTCATCCATAACCGTTCTGGCACATCTTTCATAGTCAATTCGTTTTCCCGGAAGAATAAAACCTCTTTTTTCGGCAATTTCCTCCATAGTCTCCAGTGGCGTTTCGCCGAGTTTTTCAAGTTTATAGCGTTTCGTCAAAAGCTCGGGATATCTCTCTTGCATCGTTTCAATAAAAGAAAGTGCAAGGTCTGAGACATCTAAAATTTCTTCTTTTATGCTCCCGCAGTACGCTAAATTAAGCCCTGCTTTCGGATCTTCAAATTTAGGCCAGAGTATTCCCGGAGTATCCAAAAGCTGCATCCCACCCGAAATGGTAAGCCATTGTTTGCCCTTCGTTACTCCCGGTCTGTCACCTGTCTGAGTACTTTTCCTTCCGGTCATTCTGTTAATTAAAGAGGATTTTCCGGCATTGGGAACACCCACTATCATCATTCTCAGAGGTCTGTTCAACTTAGTTTTTATAACTTCTCCATGAAGCTTTTCCAGCAAGGAATAAAGTCTATTAACCCCTTCTCCACTCATAGAGTTAAGCTCAATAGCATTATTGCCTTCGCCTGCAAATTTTTCAATCCATTTTTTATTTTGATTTGGATCGGACAGGTCTTTTTTATTTAAAATAATCACCCTTGGCTTGCCTTCAACCAGCTGATTGATAATAGGGTTCCTGCTGGATACCGGAATTCTTGCATCTATCACCTCAATTACCACATCCACCATCTTTATACTGTTTTGAATAAGCTCTCTGGTTTTTTTCATATGCCCGGGATACCAGTTTATATTTTTCATTTCTCCCCCTTATCCCTTATCTGTTCCATCAGAATCAGAATTTATAAAACTTCAATGTTTTGATTTCATATCTAAATCATCATCTATTTTTTTATATAAAAGCTCTTGCTATATTGCAAAATCTCTTGAGATCCAAAGTTCTGAGAAGTTATTAACTTCTAATGCACGGAAGGATTTATCTAAAAACAGAAAAGGGAACCTGACGGTTCCCCATAATTATCTGTTTTCTTTTGCCTTAATCTTAGCGGCCTTGCCGGTTCTGCCGCGCATGTAGTGAAGTCTGGCTCTTCTAACCTTACCTTTTCGAGTCACTTCGATCTTCTCTACCCACGGTGAGTGAAGCGGGAATGTCTTTTCAACACCTACACCGGAAGCAATTCTTCTAACTGTAAATGTTTCGCCGATTCCACCGTTCTGACGCTTCAAAACAAAGCCTTCAAAAATCTGGATTCTTTCTCTGTTTCCTTCTTTAATCTTGATGTGTACACGAACTGTATCACCTACATTAAAGTTCGGGATGTCTTTCTTAAGATAATCCTGAGTCACTGCATCAATTGCATTCATGAATTTGTCCTCCTTCCCTCATAGACGTTCGTAAATGCTCTCGAATCCTCTCTACGCACAGCTAACAGCTAAAATTCAAGCTTTGTGCTTCATTCATAGGAACGCCCGTACTACATTCGACATTATAACACAGTATGATAAAGCTTTTCAAGGACTTTTTTTGCTGCCTCAACATCTCCCATCCAAGGTTCCCTGCCTTCTCCACGATACATGTATTCTTCCGCACCTTTTCCGAGAATCAAAATAATATCATCCTTCTTTGCTTTTAAAATACCTTCTTTTATAGCCTCATATCTGTCTAATATCAGTTCATATCTTCCCTGAGATTCCTGTATTCCCTCAAGTATCTGCTCTGCGATTTCTTCTTTTGACTCGTTTCTGGGATCTTCTTCCGTTACGATTACAAGATCGGAATATTTTCCTGCAATTTTTCCGAGAACAGCTCTTTTATCGTGGTCTCGCTTTCCCGCACATCCAAATACAGTGTAGACATTACTGCCGGTTTTCCTTATATTTTCCACATGCTGAAAAATCTTTTCAAATCCGTCGGGAGTATGGGCATAATCCACCAGCACACTAAACTCCTGACCTTCATCTACGATCTCCATTCTTCCGTCAACCTGAGAAATTTTCTCAAACTTAGGAATCATCATTTCAATAGGCATTCCTGCCTGATGCATGGCAGCTATACCGCTCAAAAGATTGCTTATATTGTACTTAGCCACTAGGTTTGTCATTATCTTGTACTCTTTTTTATCATGTACAAGTGTAAATTTTGTAAAATCAACTCCAAGACTTAATTCTTTAGCCATATAATCGGCTTCGTTATCTATGCCGTAGGTTACAACCCTGCATTTACAACAGTTTTTCAGTTCCTCAAAACTGATTTCATCATCTGCATTCAAAACCGCCACTCCGCTTTCCTTCATATTCCTGAACAAAATTTTCTTTGCATCAAAGTAGTTTTTCATTGTTTTATGAAAATCCAAGTGGTCGTATGTTAAGTTTGTAAATATTGCATAATCAAAATCCACAGTGGAAACTCTTCCGAGAGCCAGACCATGGGAGCTGACTTCAATTGCAGCAGCCTTCATACCATGCTCTGTCATCTCATTTAGAACCTGATGAACTTCAATGGAGTCCGGTGTGGTTAAGCTTGGAAGTCTGCTGTAATCACCGTATCTAACTGCAATGGTTCCCATATATCCGCAAGGTGTATATTCTGAAAAAATATCACTGATAATACTGGCTGTTGTAGTTTTTCCGTTAGTTCCCGTGATTCCAAACATAGTCAGCCTGCGGCTGGGTTCATTATAAAAAATATTACAAATCCTGTTCAATTCGGAATTGATATCCTTCACCTTTATATAGTCAATTTTATCAATACGATTTATATCATCTGTATGAACAATGGCTACTGCACCGGCTGATACTGCTTGTTCCGCATATTTGTGCCCATCCGTCTCAAGACCCTTTATGCAAAAAAACATATCTCCTTTCTTTACTTTCCTTGAGTCAAGGGCAATACCTTTGATTTCCGTGTCCCTTTCACAGTCAAATAATCTATTTAACTTCATATAAATTACTCCCTTTGCATTCCTGTCATGTCCATCTGTCTTTCAATGCTCTCGGATGGGTCTTGTCGTAAACATCCTTTATACGCTTTCTCATGTGTTCAAAATAAACTTGAGTTGCTATTATATCCTCGTGACCCATAAGTTCCTGTAAGGACTTCATATCTATTCCGTTTTGTACCATATGCATAGCAAAAGAATTTCTAAGAGTCTGTGGAGTAAGTTTCTCCTCTAAATCTGCGGCTTTCCCATACTGTTTAAGAATTTTCCAAAAGCCCTGTCTTGTAAAAAGTTCTCCCATATAATTTACAAAAAGCCACGATTCTCCACTATCTTCCTTATCTCTTACCAGAGCAGGTCTGCTGTTTTCCAAATAATCTGCAACTGCATTCTTTGCAGGGATTCCCATAGGCACGATTCTTGCCCGTCCGTGATTTCCGCTGCACTTTACAAAACCCATAGTTAAATTAACATCAGAAACTTTCAGTTCTATTATTTCACTTACGCGAATCCCCGTTGCATACAAAAGCTCCAGCATTGCTCTGTCCCTCTTACCTTTAATTGAATCATCCGGTTTTCCAAGCAACAGTTCAATTTCCTCAATACTCAAAAAAGAAATACCTTTTCTGGATATTTTGGGAGATTTAATCCCCTCAGTAGGATTTTCTTTAATCCTGTTTGCCTTTATTAAAAATCTATAAAATGCTCTTATGGACGCAAGTTTTCTGTTAACAGTGGCCTTTGACTTTCCTGTACTTTTCAGTTCCATAAGGTAAGCCACCACCTGAGTATTGGTGGCCTGAGAAAAGTCCATAATTTTATTTTCTCTTAAAAATTTTTTGAAAGCAAGCAGATCCTGCTTATATGCAGATACTGTATTTTCCGAAACCCTTTTAGTTTTCTGTATATAAATTAAAAAATCATTTATTTCCATTCAATTTCTCCATAATGACTGTGACTTCTAAATTAAGTAATCTGCAAGTTCGCCTTTATCTATAAGGGCCTTTACCATGAAGATACCAATCTGGGTTTTTGCATCTATAATCTTTCCCGAAACTGTCATTTCAAATAAGTCATTTATATGATGTTCCTCCAGGTCTATCGCTTCATTTTCATCAAATTCGGTTTCACCCTGAATCAAATCTGTACAAAGATAAATATATAAAATTTCATCAGAAAAACCTACCGTAGTATAAGTTGATGTCAAAAGCCTTATGTTTGCTGCCGAGTATCCTGTTTCTTCCTTTAGCTCCCTCAATGCCGTTTCCATAGGAGCTTCGCCTTTATCGATCTTTCCGGCAGGTGCCTCAAATATAACCTTCTCTACCGGTTTTCTGAACTGTCTCTCCATCAGAACATTACCGTCAGGTTTAAGGGCCATAATAACCGCTCCGCCACTGTGCTCCACAATCTCCCTTGTGGACTCACCGTTCTTGACTGTGACTCTGTCTCGTCTGAGATTAATTATTTTTCCCCTATAAATATACTCTGATTCTAATGTTTTCTCTTTAAAAATCATAATCTGCCTTCTATATATAAAACTTTACAATATTATAACACGGGTAAACCTATTTTTGAATAGGCAAAACACCAAATTTATTCAAAATTTTGCTATTTATTTACTTGATTATTTTCCCCGGATATTATATAACCTCCTTGAGGTTATCCCCCTGATAACCTTATTAATCTCTAATCCCAATACCCCTTTTGAACAAAGTAGACTGCACCCCTGCGGTCTATTTTGTTTTATACGGGAAATAATGGAGTAAAACATGAAAACAATAGAAAAAAAAGTAAATTACAACAAATATTCAAGCAAGACTTTTGACCTCTACTTCAAAGATAAAAATATAGCAGTATTTGATATAGAAACAACGGGACTATACCCCAGAAGAGATCAGGTGATTCTGACAGGAGTATTAACCCTTTTTAAAGGGGAAGCTGCCACCTCAATTCAATACTTTGCAAATAATCCGGAGGATGAAAAAGTAGTAATAAAAAAAACCGTTGAGCTCTTATCAAAGACGGATCTTATAATAACTTATAATGGTGCTTCTTTTGATATACCTTTTATAAAAGAACGTGCAAATCGTCACAATATATCTACAAATGAAATAACTGCTATACATCTTGATTTATATAACCTGGTTAAATATCATTCAGGAATTAAAGATTTGATCGGCTCTCTCAGACAAAAGAACCTGGAGTACTACATGGGGTTGTCCCAAAGCAGAGATGATGAAATTTCCGGAGGAGAAAGTGTAAAACTATACAAAAGATATATAGAAAGCAATGAAAAAGACCTTGAAAAGAAAATACTTCTTCATAACAGCGACGATATATTACAGCTTGCCAAACTAATTCCTGTAATAGAAAAAACCGATTTCCATAAATACATGTCCGGCATCGGATTTACATCAGGTGACTACATAATAAAAAGAATAAATTTAACTAAAAATGGGCTTAATATTATTGCAAGTCATGTAAATGAGGTCTTTGATTATATCTCATTTCCCACGGAAAATTCTCCCTACACCATAATGGCATCCTCCGGCACAGGGGAAATAGATATTATGATAACAACTGAATCTCCTATAAAAAAATCTCAGGTTATAGATATTGGCAATCTGTTATCACCAGCTTCCGTAGAAAAAATAAAAAAGTACCCCGGATATGAGTCGGGATACTTGATTCTAAAAAATAATGGAAACATTAATTTTTTAGAGCTTAATCTTCTCGTTATGGAGTTTATGATCGATCTGAATTTATGCTAGTTTACAATAAAATTTTATCGGTAAATTTATCCATTTCAAGACTTCTATATTCCTCCATCTTGCCTTCATCGAAGGATTTTGCAAGTTTAGGATCTATCTGAAGTCTTGCCAGGTTTTTGATGCCTCGAGCTGCTGCAATTTCTTCAATATTGCTTTCGCCAAAGATTGCATAATCTTTGTCATTATCCGGACAGTGAAAATACGACATATTTTCTACTATTCCAAGCACGGGAATATTCATCATTTCTGCCATCCTGTACGCTTTCTCAACTATCATCCCTACAAGCTGCTGTGGTGAAGTTACGATTACAATTCCGTCTATCGGAAGCGACTGATAAACAGTTAGTGCAACATCTCCTGTTCCCGGTGGCATATCCACAAACATTACATCAATGTCACCCCAAATCACATTACTCCAAAATTGCTGTACTACATTTGCCACAACAGGACCTCTCCAAACCACGGGATCTGTATTATTTTCCAGCAAAAGATTGATCGACATAGTCTTTATACCCGACTTTGACTTCTCAGGCAGGATGACCTCTTCATTTCCTTTAGCTTTTTCTGTAATACCGAAAGCCGTTGGAATTGATGGACCTGTAATATCAGCATCCATTATCGCCACATGTTTACCAAGATGAGATGTTGATACTGCAAGCATAGATGTTACAGACGATTTCCCCACACCGCCTTTGCCGCTTACAACTCCGATAACCTTCTTTACTTGCGATTCTCCGTTTAGCTGTGCCTTCGGGATTCCGTTTTCTCTGCTGTCGCATCCACTCGTTCCGCAAGAATTGCAGTCATGATTACAATCTGTCATAATAAATCTCCTCTCTAATCTGTAATTACATCATCAATGGGGTAATCAAATTCGTCCATTGGGATTCTGCCCTCTTCAACCATAATTTCTTTAAAGCACAAAAGACTACAGGGAATATTCATTCCTTCAAGATACCTGTCGTAGTATCCCTTTCCATGTCCCAATCTATTACCTCTGCTGTCACAGGAAACGCATGGAATTATACCGTATTGAATTTCATTCTTATTGGCTACAGGAAGTCCTTCAACAGGCTCCAACAAGCCGTAAAATCCCCTCTTAAGGCATTTGTCATAATCGGTTATGCGAACAGCCTCCATAGTTTTATCATCTATGCACCTTGGAACTAAAACAGTTTTTCCCTTTAAAAGAGCGTCTTCTATTATAGCTTTCGTATCAGGCTCATTTCCGACTCCGATAAAACAGAATATAACATCTGAGTCTTTATATACCTTTCCTGATATCACCTTATCACATATAGCTTTACCGGCTTTGAAGTAATATTCATCGGTGAGAACCTTGTGTTTTTCTCTTATTTCTTTCCTGAGCTTATTCTTTGCTTCTCTGATATTGTTCATAATAAACCTACTTGATAAATTGGCAATTTACACACTCCGGTCTTTTGGGTTTATCAGGGTCACAGTATAGCGAATAAAGTATAAGATTCTCCCGCAGCCTGTCACCCATCAAAGACTTAAGGCCTGCAATCTGACATAGTGTACCTGCAAACTCAGTGGGCTTTTCCGTTTTTGAGTCACGAAGAGTTTTCCTGTAAATTTTAGGCATATCCCTTTCATAATATTCATCTTTATATTCATAAAATTTTTCAGGATCAGGCAAATCCACAGGCATAAATAAAGGACAATACAACAAGCAGTTGTTACACTTAGTACAGACATCTTCATTGATGACAGGTTTTAAAAATCCCTTTTCATCGGGCTGCATTTTGATACATAATTCCTTACACCCTACTATACATGCACTACATCCATTACAATCTTTGATTCTATCCGTTAATTGCATCTCTATCCACCCCCTCATAGTTTAAGTTTACCCAAGATATTCATTATAACACATCCATATTTTTTTTTGAAAATATAAGTACACATTATTTCATTTTCTAATTTGCAATAATTACTGCACATCATAAGTAAAGCTTATGCTATCATTTCATTTTAAAAGGCAGTGCATCAGAAAAACATTTCATTCTGACACACTACCTCTAACTTCAGCAATGATTTCAGTTTTTAAATTCATGAGTATTCAACGAATCCTATAAGGTACTTATTGAACAGTCACCAAAATTAAATCGACAAAGTTACTGAAAATTAACAACTATGATGTGAGTTTTTTTGACATTTTTAAAACTATATGTATTTCTTAATGTCCTTGCCTTTCCATCTATAACTACCTTTGCGATCCTATGACCTGGATTAGGTGTAAGACGAACTTTATAACTTCCTCCATATTGAATCCTTTTACTCTTGGATACGGTCCCTGCACCGGTTTTTTTCACTTTAATTTTGAAAGTTATAACAGTTCTCTTTGCCTTTTTAAGATAAATTTTATATACAGATTTTAACTTCTCCAATGAATCTGCCTTATAAAGTTCCGCCTTTGCTTTCCTGATTATCTTGTGTATTTTCTTCTTATCATACTTGGATGCCTTTTCCATTTTCAAAAATATCTTTATGTATTTTTTTCTCTGAAGCTTAAGCTCTTTAGCTTTTGTTGGCACCTTCTTCAAAGCATTGCCAAAGTTTTTGATGATTTCATCAGCATCCTCAATATATTCTGCATCTTCCAATTCCTCAATAGTATCAGAATGTTTTTGCATAATATTTTCCCAGTTGGAATCAGAATAGTCCTTCTTCCTATAATCCATAAATATTGCTTCCAACCTTTTCTTAGCTCTTTCACGATCGCCGGTCATCATAGGATGCTTCATATTTTTATCTTCAAAAATTTTATCCAGTCTTATGATGAAATCATCCAGCTGTTTTACCATTAAATCCATATCATAGCCATTTTTTACGGTTTTATTGAACTTCTTCAGAAGCGTATCTGCAAGTTTTATATTCTTCTTCTCTTTATTATGCTTATTCTTAAGTTTTCTGACAAGTTTTGCCGAATATCTTGAAATAATCTTCTTTGCCCTATCAAGCTGCTTATTGGTGTAAACCCACTGTTCTGTCGGAATATCTTCACCATCAATTTCTATGCCTGAAGTTTCCTCCGGGTCTTCAGGATTCTTTGATGAAAGTTCTTCTTTCACTTTCACAAAATCTCTAAAAGATTTTATTCTCTTAGCATCCGATTTCAAACTTTTCTTCGCATCACAATACTTTCCCCAATAAAAATCATTATATATGCTTTTAGGTCTTGATTTATATTTAAAAGTTTTCTCAATTAACTTATTTAATTCTTTCCTTTGTTCCGGCAAATCTTTATATCCGTTAGGAACTATCTGGACTGTCATTTTACCAAGTTCTTTCATATAGAAAAGCTGTTCTAATATATCGTTACTTGGCATTGCACCTAATGCAGTCATCTGAATAAGATCATAAGGAGATTTTGCATTATTTATTTTCGTATTGATCACTCTATATACTTCATTCAACTCACTCCATACATCCTTGGAATAAGTCTTTTTCTTTGGATCTGCCGTATCATACTCCTTAACTTCTGATGCCCAAAAATAATTGACTAAATCACGAAGCAGACTCTGCACAACACTTAAGTCGTCCTCGCCGTTATCTTCCTTGTATTTTTTGCTAAATTCATTTGCCATTCTATTTATCTGTTTATCATGATGAATCGGCTTTTTGACTTTATGCTTTTTGATACTTCCGGCAAAAATTGTACTTGGAATCAAACAAACTACTATTGCAACAGAAATGAGCATTATAATTTTTTTCTTATTCATAATTGTTCTCCCATTACTTTATAACTGCTTTAACCACATTGGAATAGCCAAAATATTTTATTTTCCCATTGTCTTTATAGAATGCTCTGATTCTATAGTATCCATTTTTCTTAGGTTTTAAAATTTTTGACAGTTTATTCCCGCCGTTTACTTTGGCAAGAACTTTAAACTTTCCCCTTTTCTTATTTGCAGCTTCTACTACATATCCCTCTGCAACCGGTATTTTCTTCCAGAATAATTTCACTCTGCCCTTTGGACCTTTTTTGCTCTGTTTTAAATTATAGTCCTTCTTTCCTGAGTAATTTTTCTTTGCTATTGTGATTTTTCTTCTGACAGAAAAATCGCCGTAATCATTTTCATCACGTGCATATCTTGCGGTTATATAAACAACTCCCGGCTTTATTCCTGTAATCGTTCCGGTATTTTCATCTATTTTTGCCACTGTCCTGTCGTTGCTGTAATAAAGCACTTTATTGTGGGCTATTTCTGCACCTTTAAGTTTACCTGCGGAAAGTTCCGCCTTAAAATCTGCTTCTTTTCCTGCCGTTATCCATTTAGGTGCCTTTATTATACTTATTTTCTGTGGCAAAGGCTTCACGGTAATCTCAATTTCATCTTTTATGCGTTTTGCAGTCTCAGGTTTGTCTGTTCCACTTTCCGGCTTTTCAAAAGTATAGGCGATTACTTTAGCTTTTCCCGGCTTAAGTCCCATTATCTCTCCACCTTCATTTATGTAGAGTTTGTCTTCATCTCCCTTTGCAACTTCCCAATATACTTCTTTGTTTGAAGCATTCATCGGTGTAATTTCTGCAGATAAACGATATTCTTCATCCACAGCCATTTCGCCATCCTCAGGTCCGGAGATCTTCATTGACTCTGTTTTTACAGCAGCACCCACCTTAATCTTGCAGGAAGTGGTTTTTCCTCCGCAACTTGCGGTAATTTCCGTTTCACCTTTAGAAATACCTATAACCCTTCCATTATTATCTACTGTTGCAATATCAGGGTTTTTACTATTCCATGTAATCTTCGTTATGTTATCGGCAGGCTTCACCAAAGCGTCTAAAGAGATGTCATCATTTTCATCCACTTTAAATTCTCCTGCCTTCATTTCAACGGATGTAACTTCGTTTGGTTGGGCTTTAGCATTTTTTGCATTAAGAACACATTTTTCAGCATCTATCAAGCCATATCCATTATATTTACTGAATTCTAATTCATTTGATGCACATATTATGTTCTTGACTTGTTGCGGCGTTAAATTAGGATTTGCATCTAACATTAGTGATGCGACAGCTGCAACTACAGGCGATGCCATCGAAGTACCTGTCATATTAATGTATCTGTCTCCCGGTACGGTGCTGACTACACCTGCCCCCGGTGCCAAAATATCTAATGTATCTCCGTAATCTGAACCTCCTTCTGCGCCAAAAGACCATCTTCTATTATCAACATCTGTTGCTCCTACCGAGATAACCTCTTTCATTCCGGCAGGATCAGAATAGTTTTGAGTATTGTCGTTTCCGGATGCAGCTACGAACACCATACCCTTATTGTAGTAGCCATCCCTAATGGCTTTTCCCTGAAGTCTGTCTCTCTCATATGAACCAAAACTCATATTTACAACTTTGGCACCATTTTTTGCAGCATAATTTATAGCATTTATAACATCTGCACTGGTTAGAGTTTCTCCATCCTCACTGGTTCCAACTACCATAATCTCACACAAATTATTTTTTTCACCGGCAGCGACACCAAAACCGCCTTTGCCGTTTCCATAGGTTGCACCTATAATTCCTGTCACATGTGTTCCGTGTTCTCCCGGATCATCATTTCTGTCCAGTTCTGTTTTATTAATGAATGTCTTATACTTACCATTTTTATACTTAACATTAGCCTGCAAGTCTTCATGCTTAGCGTCTACACCGGTATCTATTACTGCCACCTTAGTCTTTGCCTTAGGATTATTATCCAGAATTTTCCAAGCTTCCTTTGCTTTTACAGACTTTATAAAATACTGATAAAATTTACTGTTAGAATTTGTATAGTTGCTGTCATCTGATGATTCGCTTTTTTTAATCTTGTAAACATAGTTTGGCTGCACAGAGATAACTCTTCTGTCATGTTGAAATTTTTCTATAGCTTCTTTCATGGATTCATCTTTAGATATTTTAACTACAGCAGTTTTCTCCTCTTTGTTCGCCTCAAAAATATCTTTACATTTTTCGTCATTGTATTTCACTGCATTTTTGATTTTTCCATTGCTCAGCTTGTCATCATAGGATACCAGAAGTTCACCTTTTACATAGTTCTTACCCTTCAAAAGTTCCTGCGCACTCTCTGCCTTTTCATTTACATTTTCATTTGTTGCATTTTTCCGGTTTTGTTCTGCGAATATCATACTCCCCTGACCGATTACCATAGAGGCAGACAGAACCACTGCAATAATTACATTTTTTTTCTTCATAAATTCTTCTCCTATTATAGCCATTCCTCCGGTTTCACTAACCTTATAGGTGTCCCTAAGCATTAACGCGTTAGATGAGTCTTATCATGACTGTAACAATTTTTACATACTCTTTCTTTGTAGTCAATAATTTTTTTATTGAATTAAGAAATTATTTCTAGGATTATCAAACATAGACAGAGACGCCCAGAGCTATAAAACTAAGGGAGAATGTGGTATAATGCCGAAAGTATTAGGTGTAACAAATTAGAATTTTTTGTACAAGCAAGAGGGAAAATAAGTGAAAGATAATGTATGCAGAATAATAAAAATAAATAAGGAAGCCTTGTTTGAATTTATATATGAAAATTTCATAAATCAGGAAGAATCGCTGCTTGATTTAGAAACAAATGTTGGCATCAGCAATCATTTTGATGTAAATTGGGAGACAGGTGAATTTATATTTTTGGCACATAATGGTGAAGATGCAGAGGAGAATATTATCCCATTTCCTAAGGATATAGATATCAAAAAAGTTATGAACAGATTGCCTGAAACAACGGATTCTGTTTTGAATTCAACTAAGAATTATAAGGAATTAACTTTCGATGAATTAAGAAGCTTAAGTAATGGCTGAATTTGTGAGGATTAAGATGGATTTAATACATGATAGAAATCGCAATATTCTGCTTAGTTTGCATGATAGCAGGATAAAGAAAATTACATTTAGAAACAATGTTTTGATATTACACCTTAATAAAATATTTCAATATACAAAAGCCGGAGAAAAAATATATTTCGGAGAAGTTTTGTTTTATGACATCGATTTAGATGAATGTAGCATTTTGATATTTGATAGGACAGTTTATGAAGGGAATTTTTCAGGAAAAGCTATAAGTTTAATTGAGTATATAGAAGAGTATGTAAATGCAGAGTTTGAAATTTTAATAGAAGGATACTTCGGATATTATACAACATATACAGGATGGATTTGGGCAGAAGGACAAGACCCTGTATCAGCAATTATGTATATTTGGAATACCGGTGATATGGTTTATAGGATTGATAACTAAATCCCGATGTATTAAACCTTTTCATTAGGTGAATTGTATAATAGATGAAAGGTCTTTCACAGATAGTAGTAATAGGAGGAATGGCTGAGTGAAACTCGCATTAGAGCAAGTACTGGAAAAATATCAAAGCAACATATATAAGGCGGCATTCTATATCTGCAAACATCATGATGACGCAGAAGATATTGCTCAGGAAGCATTTCTGGCATACTTCAAAGCAGATCAGGATTTTGAAAGTGAAGAGCATATCAAAGCATGGCTCTTGAGGGTGACTGTTAACAAAGCGAAGAACTTAAAAACATCATTTTGGCATCGAAAGAAGGTCAGTGTCCCGGATTTCACTGAATGGCTTGCATCAAGAAATGAGGAATCGAAGGAAGGCATCAGTGAAACTTCAGAGGATTTGATTCAGGCAGTTATGGAGCTGCCGGAGAAATGTAGAGTTGTTGTGCACTTGTTCTATTATGAGGGATATTCAGTAAAAGAAATAGCGAAGATAGTGGAGAAAAAAGAGAACACAGTAAAGGCGCATCTTTATAGAGGCCGTGAGATTCTTAGAGGAAAGCTAAAGGAGGAATGGTAAAATGACTAACCATGAAAAATACAGGAATGCATCTTCTATTATTGAGCCTTCTGCTGAGTTTGCAACAAAAGTACTGAAGGAGGCTGAAAAAATGAAGAGTAAGAATAGTGTAAAAAGGACACATATATTCCGTGGAAAGAGGAGACTTGCTACATTAGCTGCATCCCTTGCGTTGGTGTTCTGCCTTGCGACTGTATCCTATGCGACGGATTTTGCCGGATTTAAGAAAAATGTTGATTCTTGGCTCTACGGCAGTGCAACAAAGGTTAAAGTTGAGCAGATAAGTGAATATGAATTTAAGCTTACATATCCTGATGGAACTGTCAGAGGCACCGGTGGAGCAGTTGATGATGGTAAAGGTAAAATGCGTGCAGCTACACCGGAGGAAATTATTGAACAACTGAATCAGGAAGTAGAAGTCGAAAAAAATGGTAAAGGTCAAATAATGCTTTATTACCGAGACCATGTTGTAAATATCACAGATAAACTGGACAAGGATAATATTGCAAAAGTAAAATTTAATGATGGAGTGTTGGCAACATATTTGACCATTCGCTGGAATGGAGACGGCAGCTATGTCACTGATCTGGGACATTTTGGATATAAAAGTATAAAAAAAGATAAAAAAGATAAATAGGATAAAATGAGGCTCCGGTATTTTTCCGGAGCTTTTCAACAATTGTGGAAATCTACATTATCTAAAAAAAATAGCTTTCTATTATGTTCTTTTAGAGTGAGAGAGAGGGGGGTGCGGACGTTTTCTTGGATAGCTTAGACAGCCAATTTAAGAGAACGCCTG